>OGCL01000312.1_pt1 | contig 55103 bp, 50 predicted proteins | sample 1570041 | NCBI WGS metagenome assembly OGCL01 (sample SAMN06266162, study PRJEB24511) | hot springs metagenome | isolation source: Hot spring water | place: South Africa: Limpopo | collected 2015-06-22
CCCGCAACTGGGCGGCGACGGCCTTTTTGGCTTCTTGCCGGGTGACGAAAGCGCCGGCGTTTTGCTGCAGATGGAACGGGCAGCGCTGCCAAGGCACGGCCGGCAGCACGGCCCGGACGGGCGGCCTCGTTGCACGGGGTGAAAGGGCTCAGTTCAGGATGCGCAGTTCGACGCGACGGTTGCGGGCGCGGCCGGCCTCGGAATAGTTTTCGGCGATCGGCTGCATCTGGCCATATCCCTTGGCGCTCAGGTTCGCGGCCGGGATGCCCTGGTGCACGAAATAGTCGAGCACGGCCTGGGCACGCCGCTCGGACAGTGCCTGGTTGTATTCTGGCGTGCTGCGTCTGTCGGTGTGGCCGGCGATCTCCACCTTGAGGTTCGGGTAGCGCTTCAGGGTCGCCACGGCCTCGTCGAGTGTGGCACGGGCCTCTGCGCTCAGTTCGGCGGAGTCGTTGTCGAAGTTCACGCCACGCAGGACGAATGCCCCGGCCAGGGTGCAACCACGGGCATCGACGCGGTCACCGCGCGGGGTGTTGGGGCACTGGTCGAGTGCATCGATCACGCCATCGCCGTCGCTGTCGAGTTCGCAGCCGAATGCATCGACCTTCGTGCCACGCGGGGTGCCTGGGCAGCGGTCCTTGTCGTCGGTGACGCCATCGCCATCGCTGTCGAGCTCGCAGCCACGCGCGTCGACTGTGCGACCAGGGGGAGTCCCGGGGCATTGGTCGAGGCGATCCACCACGCCATCGCCATCGCTGTCGACCGGTGCCGGGACCACAGGTGCGGCCCGGGGGACGAGCGGCTCCGGCGCCGGCAGCGGTCGTGGTTTGGCCGGTGGCGGCGGCGCGGCACACGGTGCATCGAGCAGGCCGCGGCCCGGGCAGCCAATGGTCAGGTACAGCTCGTGGGCGTTGGTGAATCCGCTATCGCTCGCCGGATTGGCCGGGTTGTAGTAGGGCGAGGCATGGGCGGTGGCGGAACCGCTCAGCAAAATGACGAAGGTCAGGCGTGCGAGGCTCATGCAGGGCTCCTCAGGGATGGCTGGACTGTTTGTTGAGTGCATCCCGGATCTCGCGCAACAGGATGACTTCCTCCGGCGTGGGCGGCGGCTCGGCCGGTGTTGCGGCCGGCTTTTCCCGTTTTAGGCGGTTGATCAGCTTGATGACCATGAATATGGCGAATGCGACGATGGCGAAGTCGACCACGGTATTGATGAATGCGCCGTATTTGATCAGCGGCGCGCCGGCCTTTTCCGCGGCCTCCAGGGTGTCGTACGAAACCTCGCCGAGATTGATGTAGAGCTGGCCGAAATCGACGCCGCCGAGCAGCTTGCCGAGCGGCGGCATGAGGATGTCGTTGACCAGGGAGTTGACGATCTTGCCGAATGCCGCGCCGATGACCACGCCGATGGCGAGGTCCACCACGTTGCCACGCATGGCGAAGGTCTTGAATTCATGCATCAGGCTCATCCGTTTCTCCCTGAAAGGCAGCCCCATATCCGTACAGGGGGCAAGCATAACAAACCCCCGCGCATGCAACCACCGGCCGGTGGTCGGCGGGGTTCAGTCTGGCTGCTTGCCGTCTTCATCCTTCGGTGGTGGCGCCAGGCTGGCCAGACGCTGGTGCAGCGCCGCCTTGGCGAGCAGGTGGGCGGAAACGGGTGCGGTGATGAACAGGAACAGGGTGATCAGGATCTCGTGCAGGCTCATGCCTTCGCCGCGGGTGCTGAAATAGAGCGCCGAGGCGAGCAGCAGGCTGCCCACGCCCAGGGTAGTGGCCTTGGTCGGTCCGTGCAGGCGGGTGTAGAAGTCGCGCAGTCGCGCCAGTCCCAGCGAGCCGATCAGGGTGAATACGGCCCCGGCCAGGATCAGGAATGCAAGGATGGAGTCGAGCAGCATGGTCGTTCCTTCTGCCTCATTCGATGATGTCGCCGTGCAGCAGGAACTTGCACAGCGCCACGGTGCCGACGAACCCCATCAGGGCGATGAGCAGGGCGACCTCGAAATAGAGCGCGCTGGCCAGATGGATGCCGAGCAGAACCAGGAGGGCGATGGTGTTGATGTACAGGGTGTCGAGCGCCAGGATGCGGTCCGGAGCGCTGGGGCCGACAATCAGCCGCCAGAGGCTGAACAAGAGGGCCAGGGTGACCAGCGCGAATGCCGCGGGCAGGGCGAAATCAAGCGGGTTCATGCCTCGAACACCTCCAGAAGAGGGGTTTCGTAGCGGTCGCGGATGGCGGCGATCGCCGCCTCGGCATCCTCGACATCGAGCGCATGCACCAGCAGGTGGCGGCGGTCGGACGACAGCCGTGCCGAGACCGTGCCGGGCGTGAGCGAGATGGTGTTGGCCAAGAGGCTGATGGCCAGATCGGTCCGCAAGCGCAGCGGGTATTCGATGAATGCAGGCCGCAATCGCGCCGGCGGTCCCAGGATCAGCCGCGCGACGACCAGGTTGGCGACCACGATGTCGTACAGCACCACGGCGAGAAAACGCGCCAGTACGCCGGGACGGGCGATGCGTACCGGATCGGGCCAGAACCTGAGGGTGAAGAATGGAATGGCCCAGCCCAAGAACAGGCCGAGGACGATCTGTCCGGGTGAGAGACTGTTGACCAGAAGCAGCCAGATTGCGGCCAGGGTCGGGGTGAGCAGGGGGTGGGGGAGCAGCTTGTGCATCGACGTTCATCCTCCCTGGCCGAGCACGGCATGCACATAGCCATGCGGCGCAAGCAGCTGGTCGGCGGTGGCGCGGGCGAACTCGCTGGCGGGGCCGGCCCAGAGCGTGAGCGTGACGCACAGGCCGAGCAGGGCGAGGATCGGCGCCAGCTCGGCCAGCGTGGCGGGGGCAGTCGCGCCCTCGATGCGACCCTGGGCGCGGAAAAACAGCAAGCTGCCGCTGCGCGCCAGGGCGACCATGCTCAATAACCCGGCGCTGAGCACGATGCCCATCACCCAGGGCAAGGCGGGGTGATCGACCGCAGCGCGCAGGGTCATGAACTTGCCGAGGAAGCCCGACAGCGGCGGCAGGCCGGCGACCAGGATGGCGGCGACGAAGAACAGCGCCCCCAGGCCGGCGCTGCCGATGAGCTCGGGGCCCGGATCGAGCCGGTCGGCGAGCGTGCCGCGGCGGCGGGCGATGGCCTCGGCGAGCAGGAAGAATGCGGCGGCGGCGAATGTGGTATGGGGCAGGTAGTACAGGCCGGCGGCGATGCCCGAGGCCGAGCCGAGCCCAAATGCAGTAAGCAGGGAGCCGATCGAGGCGACCACGAAATAGGCCACCTGATGCCGCAGCTGGCGGCTCGCCAGTGCCCCGAGCGCGCCCAGGGCCAAGGTGGCGAGCGCAAGCGGCAGCAGCCAGGCGTCAATCAGGCCGGCCGCCCCCCCCGCGCCGGCGCCGAAGATCAGGGTGTATACCCGCAACAGGCCGTAGGCTCCCACCTTGGTCATGATGGCGAACAGCGCCGCCACTGCCGGCGAGGCGCTGGCGTAGGCGGCTGGCAGCCACAGGTAGAGGGGCAGCAAGGCCGCCTTGAGGGCGAACACGGCGAACAGCAACAGGCCGGCGGCGCGCACCACGCCCAGGTTCTCGGCCGGGGCAGCCGCGGTCTTGACCGCCAGGTCGGCCATGTTGAGGGTGCCCAGCACGCCATACAGGGCGCCCACCGCGAACAGGAACAGGGTGGAGCCGGTGAGGTTGATCACCACGAAATGGAGTCCGGCGCGGGTGCGTTCCGGGCCGCCGCCATGCAGGAGCAGGCCGTAGGAGGCGAGCAGCAGGATCTCGAAGAACACGAACAGGTTGAACAGGTCGCCGGTCAGGAATGCGCCGTTCAGGCCGAACAGTTGCAACTGGAACAGTACGTGGAAATGACGGCCCTCGAGGTCGTCGCCGCGGCTGGCGTGAAAGAGGGCGAACAGGGCCACCAGGGCGGTGACCAGCAGCATCCAGGCCGCCAGCCGGTCGGCGACGAGGACGATGCCGAAGGGCGCCGGCCAGTCGCCCAGGGCGTAGACCAGGATGTCGCCGCTTGCGGTCGCGACGAGCAGGGCCAGGGCCAGGGCCACCTGGGCGAGGCTCGAGGACAACCCGAGGATGCGGCGCGGCAGGGGTTCCAGTCGTCCGGCGAGGAGCAGCAGCACGCCGGCGAACAGCGGCAGCAATACCGGCGCGGCGACCAGGTGCGCGGGGGCGAGTCCGGACAGGAGGGGCGCGCTCATTGGTCCGGCCTCCCGTCCACCGCGTCGCTGCCCAGCTCGGCGCGTGCCTTGAGGGCGAGAACGATGACGAATGCGGTCATGGCGAAGCCGATGACGATGGCGGTCAGCACCAGCGCTTGCGGCAGCGGGTCGGCATAGTGCGTCGCGTCGACGCGGATCACCGGCGGCGCGCCCACGGTCAGGCGCCCCATCGCGAACAGGAACAGGTTCACGGCATATGAAAGCAGGGTGAGACCGAGCACCACCGGGAAGGTGCGCATGCGCAGGATCAGGTAGATCCCGCAGCCGGTGACGAGACCGATGAACAGGGCGATCAGGGCTTCCATGCGGCGGGGCTCCGGTCGATGGAATCGGTCTCGTGATGCATGAGGCCGAGCTGGATCAGGATGAGCAGGGTGGCGCCCACCACGACGAGATACACGCCCAGGTCGAATGCCATCGCCGAGGCGAGCTCGAACTCACCCACCAGCGGCGCGTGCACATGGCCATGCGTGGAGGTGAGGAAGGGGTAGCCGAAGGCCAGGCTGGCGAGACCCGTGAGCCCGGCGATCAGGAGGCCCGCGCCGATGGCCGGGTGCATCTCGCCGGACAGCCGGGCATGGGTCCAGGCAACACCGTTGGCGAGGTATTGCATGATCAGGGCCACGGCGGTGATGAGGCCGGCGATGAAGCCGCCGCCTGGCAGGTTGTGGCCGCGTAGGAAGATGAACGCCGAAACCAGCAGTGCCAAGGGCAACAGCAGGCGAGTGAGCGAGGCCATGATGGCCGGGTGCACGTCGGCGTCCCAGGGCCGGCCGAAGCCATCGTGGGTCGGTCCGGGCAGGCGCAGGGTCTCCAGCATGGCATAGATGCCGAGCGCCGCCAGCGCCAGCACGGTGATCTCGCCGAAGGTGTCGTAGCCGCGGAAATCGACCAGGATCACGTTCACCACGTTGGTGCCGCCGCCGCCGGGCACGCTGTTTTCCAGGAAGTAGCCGGCGATGCTGTCGTAAGGACGGGTGAGCACGGCCCAGGTCAGCGCGGAGGCCCCCGCGCCGCCGGCGAGGGCGAGTGCGAGATCGCGTCCGCGGCGGGCCGGCGAGGACTCGGCCGGGGTGCCGTCGGGCAGGAAATAGAGCGCCAAGAGGAGCAGTACCACGGTCACCACCTCCACCGAGATCTGGGTCAGCGCCAGATCGGGGGCGGAGAACTTGATGAAGATCAGGGTCACCGCCAGGCCCACCACGCCGGTGAGGATCAAGGCGGTCAGGCGCTGTCGGTGCAGCCAGGTGGCGGTCAGGGCGGCGATCGAAAAGCCGATGAACGCGGCCAGACCGACGCCGTCGACCGGGGTGAGCGGGCGGGTGCCGGTGAGCGGGGCGTCGCTGGACAGGAAGCCGGTGCTCCCGAGCAGCACGATGAATGCGATGAACAAGGCCAGCATGCGCGGTAGCGATCCGGTGTCGATCCAGCGGCTGAATCCGGAGGCAAGACGGAGCAATGCATGCAATGCGTGTTCGTAGACCGCCCGCGCGTTCAGCCGGTGTTCGTGGCGCTCATGGAATGCAAACAGAGGGCGCCGTCCGGCGTAGACCAGCACGCCGCCGATGAGGGCGACGACGCTCATCCACAGGGCCGGGTTGAATCCATGCCAGAGGGCGAGGTCGAAATGTGGCGCCGGCGCTTGCAGGATGCCGGCGGCGATCACCGCGAGCAGCGGTCCCACGGTCAGCGCAGGCAGGATGCCGACCAAAATGCAGAGCGCGACCAGGATTTCCACCGGCGCCTTCATCCAGCGCGGCGGTTCGTGCGGGGTGCGTGGCAGGTCGATGGGCTCGCCGTTGAAGAACACGTCGTGGATGAAACGTAGCGAATAGGCCACCGCGAAGATTCCGGCGACGGTGACCGTCAGCGGCAAAAGCCAGCCCAGGCGGAAATGCTCGGCCACGTCGACGGCCTCGGCGAAGAACATCTCCTTCGACAGGAAGCCGTTGAACAGGGGCACACCCGCCATCGCCGCCGCCGCCACCATGGCGAGCGTGGCGGTATGGGGCATGAACTTCCACAGGCCGTTGAGGCGGCGCATGTCGCGGGTGCCGGTTTCGTGGTCGATGATGCCGGCGGCCATGAACAGGCCGGCCTTGAACGTGGCGTGGTTGATGATGTGGAATGCGCCCGCCACCGCCGCCAGCGGCGTGCCGATGCCGAACAGGGCGGTGATGAGCCCCAGGTGGCTGATGGTGGAATAGGCCAAAAGGCCCTTCAGATCGTGTTTGAACAAGGCGATGTAGGCACCGATCAGCAGCGTGGCAAGGCCGGTGCCGCCCACCAGCCAGGCCCATTCCGGAGTGCCCGAGAGGGCCGGAAAGAGGCGCGCGAGCAGGAACACCCCGGCCTTCACCATGGTTGCCGAATGCAGGTAGGCCGACACCGGCGTCGGCGCGGCCATGGCGTTGGGCAGCCAGAAATGGAAGGGGAACTGGGCCGACTTGGTGAACGCGCCCAAGAGGATCAGGCTCAGGGTGGGGATGTACAGTTGGTGGGCGCGGATCGTCTCGCCGGACGCCAGGATGACCGACAGATCGTAGCTGCCGACGATCTCGCCCAGCAGGATGAAGCCTCCCAGGAGCGCCAGGCCGCCGGAGCCGGTGATGGCCAGGGCCATGCGCGCGCCGGTGCGGGCGTCCTCGCGGTGGCGCCAGTAGCTGATGAGCAGGAAGGAGGACAGGCTGGTCAGTTCCCAGAAGATCAGGAGCTGGATCACGTTTTCCGACAGCACCACCCCCAGCATGGCGCCCATGAACAGCAGCAGGTAGGCATAGAGGCGGCCCAGGCTATCGCGTTCGGACAGGTAATAGCGGGCATACAGGACGATGAGCAGGCCGATGCCGAGGATCAGTCCGGCAAACAGCATCGCCAGCCCATCGAGGCGGAAGGCAAGGTCGAGGCCAAACGCCGGCATCCAGGCGATGCGCTCGACCACCGTCTCGCCGGCGAACGGCGCGGCGAGCAGAGGCCATAGCGCGGCGATGGCCAGCAGGGTCACCCCACCCGCCGTCCAGGCCGCGTGCGCACGGCCGAAGCATGCCGCCCAGGCGACCAAGGCGGCGCCAAGGAAGGGCGTGGCGACGGCGAGGAGGAGGGTCATGAAGGAAGCGGCCTATGGCCTGTTTGGATGCGGGCGAAACTGTATCAAATTGCGCGGAAGGGCTGAACCGTTTGTGGTTTCAGCCGCCCTGCCAACGATCGTCCGGCGGTGGGAGGGTTCCCGAAGAGTCGTCCGTCAGGCCGAAGAGAGCGCGGGCGTTGGCCGTGGTTCGTGCGGCCACCTCGGCCGGGGAGATGCCGCGCAGTTCGGCGAGTCGGGCGCAGATGCCCGCGAGCTCGGCCGGCTCGTTGCGGTCGCGGCCGAGCCAGGCGGGTGGGATGTCCGGACTGTCGGTCTCCAGCACCATGCATTCGAGCGGCAACTCTTGCGCCAGCAGGCGCAGGCGACTGGCGCGGCTCCAGGTGAACGCGCCGCCGAAACCGAGCATGAAGCCTTGGCGGATGAACGCATCCGCCTGCTGTCGGCTGCCGCTGAATGCATGGGCGATGCCGCGCTTGACGCCGAGTCGGCGCAACTCCTTGAGCACGGGGTCGTTGGCGCGGCGGCAATGCAACAGCACCGGCAGGTCGAACTCGCACGCGAGTTTCAGTTGTTCGACGAAGTAGAACGTCTGTTGCTGTGGGTCGAGCCCGGGCACGAACAGGTCCAATCCGATCTCGCCGAGGGCGACCGGCCGTTGCCGCTCGATCCATTCCCGCAATCCGGCGAGGTGTTGCGGTCGGTGCGTGGCGATGTACATCGGGTGCATGCCCCAGGCCGGCATGCAGCCGGGGTAGCGCGCGCAGGTGGCCGCCACCGTGGCGCAGTTGGCGAGCGAGATCGCCGGGAGGACCTGAATCATGACTCCGGCGGCCCGCGCCCGGGCATGGACACTGGCGCGGTCGGCGTCGAACTCGCCGGCGTCGAGATGACAGTGACTGTCGATCAGCACCAGGGGGGTCAGGCGTCCGGCAGCGGTTGGTCGGCCGCCTTGCGGTCGACCCGATCCATGCCGGCGATGAGTTGGCCGAGATCCTCGTCGAGGCGGGCAAGCTGGTCGGCCGACATCTGGACCAGTGCGTGGGACAGCGCGCCGGTGAAGGGGCGCGGCGCGCGCGCCAGGGTATCCTCGCCGAGCGGGGTGAGGTGCAGGTGCACCACGCGCAGGTCGGTGGTCGATCGCTCGCGGCGGATCAGGCCGTTGCGTTCCATCTTATCGATCAGGTTGCTGGCCGTGGACTGGTGGATGGCCAGGGTCTCGGCCAGCGCCTTCACCCGCAGGCCGGGCGATTCGGCGACGCTGGCCAGCGCCCAGGCCTGGGCGCCGCTGACGCCGCAGGCGCGTTCCACGGCCTGGTAATGCTGGCGCACTGCGCCGAACACGATGCGGAACTTGCGCAGGACTTCACGGGCAATGGGGTGGGTACGGTGGGGCATGCTGGGCCGGACGCGGGAAAAGGGTTGCGAGGTGAGCCGATTGGCTATGTTGGCCGAAATTATCCGTCTGCCGTTATTCTTGGCAATGGCCCCAAGATGGTATTTTTGCATGGGCCGCCGCTATCCCATTCGCCGAGGAATCGTCCATGACCGAACCGCTGCTGATCGCCAAGAACGACCGTCACGAACTCGTCCTGCTGCCACGCATGGCCAATCGCCACGGGCTCGTCACCGGCGCGACCGGCACCGGCAAGACCGTGACCCTGCAGACCCTGGCCGAGCGTTTTTCCGCCATCGGCGTGCCCTGCTTCCTGTCCGACATCAAGGGCGACCTGTCCGGGGTGAGTCAGCCGGGCGGAGGCAATGCCAAGGTGGCGGAACGGGTGGCCCAGCTCGGGCTTGTCGAGCACGCGCCGCGCGGCTTTCCGGTCACATTCTGGGATGCATTCGGTGAGCAGGGGCACCCGATGCGCGCCACCATCTCCGACATGGGGCCGCTTTTGCTCGCCCGCATGCTGGAACTGAACGACACCCAGGCCGGGGTGCTCAACCTGGTGTTCCGGGTTGCCGACGACCAGGGTCTTTTGCTGCTCGACCTCAAGGATCTTCGCGCCATGCTGCGCCATGTCGGCGAAAACGCCCGTCAGTACACCACCGATTACGGCAATGTGTCCGCCGCCAGTGTCGGCGCCATCCAGCGCGCCCTGCTGGCGCTGGAGTCCCAGGGCGGCGAGCGCATTTTTGGCGAGCCCATGCTCGACATCGCCGACCTGATGCAGACCGATCGCGGTCGCGGGGTCATCAACATCCTCGCCGCCGACCGCCTCATGCAGGCCCCCCGGATGTATGCCACCCTGCTGTTGTGGCTGTTGTCCGAACTGTTCGAAAACCTGCCCGAGGCAGGCGACCTCGACAAGCCAAAGCTGGTGTTCTTCTTCGACGAGGCGCACCTGTTGTTCAACGACGCGCCCACCGCGCTGGTGGACAAGATCGAGCAGGTGGTGCGCCTGATCCGCTCGAAGGGCGTGGGGGTGTATTTCGTCACCCAGAACCCGGCCGACGTGCCCGACCGCATCCTGTCGCAGCTTGGCAACCGGGTGCAGCATGCCTTGCGCGCATTCAGTCCGCGCGATCAGAAAGCGGTGCGCGCGGCGGCCGAGACCCTGCGCGACAACCCCGGTCTGGATGAGGTGGTGGCCATCACCGAGCTGGGCGTGGGCGAGGCGCTGGTTTCATTTCTCGATGAAAAGGGGCGGCCGGGTGTGGTCGAGCGCGCCTGGGTGGTGCCGCCCGAGGGTCAGATCGGTCCGATCGGCGCCGAAGATCGTCGCGCCCTGATCGAGGGCTCCCTGGTGGCGGGGGTGTACGAGCGCGCCGTCGACCGCGAATCGGCCTACGAGATCCTGACCGCGCGGGCGCAGTCTGCATCGACTGCCGCGCCCGCGGCACGTCCTGCGCCGGTCGCCGCCCGTCGCGAGGGGGTGCTGGAGGCGATGGCCAAAAGCACGGCGCGCGCCATTGGCAGCCAGGTCGGGCGGGCGATCATCCGTGGGGTGCTGGGTTCATTGCTGGGCGGGCGGCGTTAACAGGCTGTTAAGGCGTGGGGTGGCCTGCGTACTGACGGGGGTTTATGCAGGCATATATCGAGGGTACTATTGCACGATGCATCGATTTATTGTTTGAAATGTCCGCGCCAAATGAAAAAAAACCTGCCTGTCACCCAACAAGAGAAACCATTTCCCAAAGGCCAGCACCTGGTCTCGAAGACCGATCTCAAGGGCGCCATCACCTACGTCAATGACGCATTCGTCGAGATTTCCGGCTTCAGCCGCGACGAGTTGATCGGTAAGAACCACAACGTCGTGCGCCACCCCGACATGCCGCCGCAGGCCTTCGAGGACCTGTGGCGGACGGTGAAAGCGGGCCTGCCCTGGCGCGGCCTGGTCAAGAACCGTTGCAAGGATGGCGACCATTACTGGGTCGATGCATTCGTGGTGCCGGTGCGCGAGAACGACCAGGTGGTAGGCTACATGTCGGTGCGTTCCAAACCATCGCGGCAGGCGGTGGCGCAGGCCGAGGCGCAATACCAGGCGCTCATGCGGAGCGGCGGCCAGTTCAGCAGTCGGCCGCCACTGTATCGCCGCATCCCGATCCGGGCCCGCTTGATGGGCTTGCTTGCCCTGGCGGTAGTGCTGATCGCGATCGGTGCGCTGATGGCAGTGAACAACTTGAATGAGGCCAACGCCCGCCTGCGTGCCGCTTACGATGCCCATCTCGCTCCCTCGGTCGCTTTGGCGCGCATGGTCGAGCGCATGGGGGACAACCGCGCCCAGGTCATGCTGGGTCTGCAGCACAGTCCCGATAATCGCTACCACACCCAGCACGATCATTCGGTGCAGATGCACCTCGATGCAATGACCGCCAACCGCAAGGAGATCGAGGCCCTGCAAGCGGAGTATGCGAAAGCGCCCAAGGATCCGGTCGAGGAAGGGTTGGCGCAGGAATTTTTCGCCGCCCGCGAGGTATTCAACCAGCAGGGTATCCGGCCGGCGCAGGAAGCCATCGCGGCCGGCGACTATGACGCTGCGCAAGTGTTGCTGCTGACCCGGATCAACCCGCTCTACCGCGAGGCTTCGGCCAAGGCCCAGGCCTTGCAGGAGCACCTGCACACGGTGGGCGAGGCCGCATATCAGGAGGCCGAGTCGCGCTACCGGCGCGTGCTGGCCATGAGCATCGGTGGCACATTGCTGTCGCTGCTCGTGCTGGGCCTGGCGGGGTGGTGGCTGGTGCGTTCCATCCTGCAACCCATCCATCGTGTGATTCGCCATTTCAGCCACATCGCCCAAGGCAATCTCACCGACGAGATCGACATCTCCGGTCGGGACGAGATTGGACGGGTTCTGACGGATCTGGCCTGCATGCAGGTCAACCTGAAGGCGATGCTGGACCAGGTCCAGGCCGCTTCGCGCGCCATCGAAACCCAGTCGCGGCGGGTGGAATGGCAGACCGCCAGCGTCGTCGACCAGTCCGAGCAGCAACTCGACAGCGCGGCCAGCACCGCCGCCGCCACGGAGGAATTCAGCCAGTCGGTGCAGCATGTCGCCGCCTCGGCTGGGGAAACCGCTGCGGCGGCCGACTCGGCCCAGGAGCAGGTGAATGCCGCCAAGACCAGCATGGATCAGAGCATGGCGGCCTCCACCCGGGTGGTGGACGCGGTGGCGGCCTCCAGCCACACCATCCAGGAGCTCAATGGCGCCACCGCCCGCATCGGCGCCATTACCGAGACCATCCGCGAGATCGCCGAGCAGACCAATCTGCTGGCCCTCAATGCCGCCATCGAGGCGGCGCGCGCCGGCGAGCAGGGGCGCGGCTTTGCCGTGGTCGCCGACGAGGTGAGGAAGCTCGCCGAGCGTACTGCGAACTCGACCCAGGACATCGCCAGCATGGTGGCCGAGGTGAGCCGGGTCACCGAACGCGCCATCGAGTCCATGGATCATGCCGTGCAGGAGGTGGAGTCCGGCATTGGCATGATCCGCGAGAGTGGCGCCGGGTTGGGCCGAATCACCACATCAAGCCAGCGCGTCACCGGCATGGCGCGCAGTATTGCCGACGCGGCCCGGGAACAGGCCCTCGCCAGCGAGCAGGTGGCCAGCAACATGAACCGCATCGCCGGACTGGTGGAAAGCAACCTCGAGGCCGCCAACCAGGCGCGTCAAGCCGTGCATGAGCTGGTTGGAGCCGCCAATGAGCTGCAGGCGCTGGTGGGCCGCTTCAAGTTGATTCGCTGAACCTCCGAGCCGGGCGGATGGACGCCTCACCCGCCCGTGAACCCGCCGAGGCCCTCCTGGCGGTGACCTCGGCCTGCCCGCATTGCGCGACGATGCTGGCCCGGCTTGCGGATCTCGTCAAAACGGGCCGCATCGGTGAGCTCAGGGTCATCAACCTGGATGTGCGACCGGAATACGCGGGCGTGCTCGGCATACGCTCGGTGCCGTGGCTATCCATCGACCCGTTCGTGCTCACCGGGGTGCATGGCCGGGACGAGCTCATCGCCTGGATCGGGCGGCTGGAATCCCCGCACGGGATCGCAGGCTATCTGCATGAGCAACTCAAGCAAGGCCGGCTGGCCGATGTGATCGAGTGGCTGGAGCGCCGGCCGAATCGATTGGCCGACCTCTTGCCCATCCTCGCCAACCCGGAAGCCAGCCTCAACGTGCGTCTTGGCGCGGGGGCCGTGTTCGAGCATTTCGCCTCGCGCCCGCCGCTGGCGGCCCTGGTGCAGGAACTGGGCGAACTCTCCGCTGCCGAGGATGCCCGGGTGCGCGCCGATGCCTGTCATGTGCTGGGGCTGACCGGTCAGCCGGATGCGCGTCCCTGGCTCGAAGCCCGGCGCACGGATGCGGACGCCGAGGTGCGCGAGATTGCGCTGGAAAGCCTGGAACGATTGCAGGGGCACTGACCCCCCGCCCGGCCGCTGTGGGGCGTGCCGACTGGTGCAAAATTACCAAGCCCGGTTTCATCGGGAGACTTGTAGTGCACCGGCCTAGGGCATAGGATGACGCCGCCTGCGTTGTCGTAATCATTCCTTCATCAACCCGTTTCATTGGGGAAAACACCACATGAACATCAAGACCCTGGTCGCCGCGCTCGCCTGCGCCGGCTTCGCTACCGCCGTGCACGCCACCAACGGCATGAATCTGGAAGGCTATGGCCCCATCGCCACGGGCATGGGCGGCGCCTCGTTCGCGTATGACAACGGCAATGCAGCCATGATGAACAACCCCGCCACCCTCGGGTTGGTGGCCGACGGCAGCAACCGTCTCGATGTCGCGCTCGGCATGCTGGGGCCGGATGTCACCAGCAGGCGCGCGCCGATGCCCAACGCCGGCTCGGGTGGGGATGCCTATTTCATGCCGGCGGCGGGCTGGTCGCGCCGTACCGGAGCGCTGACCTATGGGGTCGGCATGTTCGGTCAGGGGGGCATGGGCACTGAATACGGCAGCGCCTCCTTCATGAGCGGCTACCGGTCGATGCTCGGGGCACAGGGCATGAGCGGCCAGGAGGCCCGCTCCGAACTCGGCGTCGGTCGGGTGATCCTGCCCCTGGTCTACAACGTCAAGGACACCCTGACCATCGGCGGCTCGCTCGACTTCGTCTGGGGTGGACTGGATCTGAAGATGCCCATGGGCGGCGCAATGTTCGCCGACATGATGCCCGGAAGTACCAACGTGTTTGGCGAGATCGCCCCGACCAGCACCATGCTGATCCCCATGGGCGGCATGCTCAACCCCGGGTGCAATGCCACGACCCAGCCCTGCATGACGGACGTGAACTGGGCCCATTTCGATTTTTCCGATGGCAATGATTTCACCCAGAAGGCGCGCGGCAGAGGTTGGGCCGGCAAGATCGGCGCGGCCTGGAAGGTGGCGCCCAATGTCACCGTCGGCGCGGTCTATCATGCCAAGACCGCGATGAGCGATTTCAAGGGTTCGGCAACCATGCGCATGAACGTCGACATGGTGGTGCCGAATGGCATGGGTGGCAGTGTGGCCATGCCCGGCACGTCAATCCCGGTCTCCGGCCGCATCCGCATCCATGACTTCCAGTGGCCTGAAACCTATGGTGTCGGGCTTGCCGTGCAGGCCACCGACCGGTTGCGGGTTGCCGCCGACTACAAGCGCATCAACTGGTCGGACGTGATGCGGAATTTCAAGATGACCTTTGCCGCCGACGCCACCCAGGCCAATCCTATGGCGGCCGGATTCGGTGGCCTCAACATGACCGCGACCCTCTACCAGAACTGGGACGACCAGGACGTGTTCATGATCGGCGCCGCTTACAAGGCCACCGATGCGCTCACCCTGCGCGCCGGCGTCAACCTGGCGGGCAATCCGATCCCGAACGCGAACGTGAATCCGTTGTTCCCCGCCACCATCAAGAACCATTACACGGTGGGCCTAGGCTATGCCTTCAATCGTGCATCCGACCTGAATTTCTCGCTCTCCTATGCGCCCGAAGTCTCGGTTGCCAATCCCAACATGGGCGTGAGCATCGGCCACAGCCAGCTTAACTGGCAGCTGATGTACAGCCACCGATTCTGATCCACAACTTTTGGTTAGAATCACGGGGCTGGAGCAACCAGCCCCTTTTTCATGGATGGAGACGACAATGCGAAGAATGCTGGGAGCGCTGGCCCTGTGGATGATGGCGACGGCAGCCTGGGCGATTGCGCCCTATGTGCATGGCGACCGTGTCGCAAGTCCGGGGGATCTCAATGCCGCCATGGCCCAGGTCGAGGCCAAGCTCAGCCAGGCCGGATTCAACGTCATTGGCCGTCACCTTCCGCCCGGCCTGCCCGGACATGGCGTGGTGGTGGTCACCGACAACGTCATGCTCGGCACCATCGGCCGCCTGGGTGGGGCCAATATCGTCGGCGCACCGATCCGGGTGGGCGTGAAGGCCGATGGTTCGGTGTCCTACATGAATCCGGAGTACTGGTATCGCGCCTATTTCCGCAAGGGCTACCGCGCCGTGGAACGCAGCGTGGTCACCCTGCAGAACCGTCTCGCCCGCACCCTCGGCCGACGCGGCACATTCGGCGGCGACGTGCAGGGCAAGGACCTGATCGACTATCAGTACATGTTCGGCATGGAAGGTTTCGAGTCGGACAAGAACATCCTGGTCGAGCACCTGAGTTTCGAGGACGCCGTGCAGAGCGTGCGCGCCAATCTCGAACGCGGCGTCGGCCGCACCGCGAAGGTGTACGAAGTGGTGCTTCCGGAGCGCAAGATCGCCGTGTTTGGCGTGGCCTTCAACGACCCCAAGGAAGGCGAGGGCTGGTGGGTGAAGACCGTGGGCAGCGACAACATCGCCGCCCTGCCGTACGAGATTTACATCGTCGACAACAAGGTCAATCACCTCTTCGCCCGTTTCCGCATCGCCCTGGGCTGGCCCTCGGTAGGCATGGGCACCTTCATGCGCATCGTCGAGGCGCCCTACATCATTCGCGACACCCTTTCCGCCGTAGCCGCGCCCTGAGCGGCTGTGGCCCACGGGTTGGATGCGCAAGCGGGAAGCAAGCGTCCCCGGCGCGTGCGCCGGTGGCCCACAGCCATCCTTCTCCCGCCGGAAGAGAGGAATCCGGGTAAGGGATTGGCGCCGTAAAGCGCCTTGCCTGGATCGCTGGACGATCTCGGTTCGGCACGCAGCCCGGATGGAATGGAATCCGGGTACGGGCGTCCCGTGGTCCCCGGATTCCGCTATCGCTGCATCCGGGCTACGCCACTACGCGATCCATGTTCCGTCTTCCAGTTGCCGGGCGCGGCCCAGCGCGGCCAGGGTGGCGAGCAGTTCCGGAAACTTGGCCTTCCACCTGCCCTTGCCGCTGAAATGGGCGGCGAGGGCCGTTTCCGATTGGGGGGTGGCGTTCAGAACTGCGGCGAGGGCGGCGATCTGCTCGGGAAGGGTGGCCGGCCAGGGCCGGGGGGTGGTGTGGCCGGACGTGTCGTGCGGCGGCGCCTCGGCCGGGGCGCGGCCGGGTTCGGTCGCCACCTCCGGCTCCGATGGCAGCGGCAAGGTGGCAGGTGTGCCAGGCGCCTGGAAGGCCGGGCGCAGCCAGCGGACGTGGCCCGCGGCCTCCTCGGCGGCGCGTTCGGCGTTGAGGGCGACCAGGCGTTCGAGGAGTTGTTCGTCGCTTGGGTTGTCGGTCCAGCCGTAGGCGGCGAGCACGGCGGCATCGAGATCGTCGTGCAGGCTTTTGAGCACCCCGACCAGGCCCTTGTCGTAGGTGGCGCGTTCCTTGGCGCTGAGGGCCTCCGGCGCGACGCCGGCGCGCAGGCGTTCGAGCGCGTTGTACAGGCCGGTGAGGGTGAGGTCGGCGTGTTCGGCGAGCACCCGCTTCCTGTGCGCGTCGAGCTGTTCGGCGAGGTCGCGGAGGCGGGCTTGCTGCTCCGGCGTGGCGGCGGGGAAGGGGAAGGTCTCGAAGCAGCGGGATTTGTTGTAACGCGGCCGATCTTCGAGCGTGCCGCCTTGCGCCAGCGCCCAGACCCCATGCACGCGGCTGGCGAGCACGCCGAGGCCCCAGGCCTCGTCGAGAGCGATGCAGATCAGCATGTTGTCCGGCGCGATGCGGGTGTCGAGGAACTGGAAGACGCGGTGCTTGGCGGTTTCGACGGTGGCGATGTAACGCGGCAGGCCGGCGAGGGCGGGGCGCAAGTCCTTGCGCGGTTCGCCGAAAAGCCACCAGTTGTCGCGGTAGCTGGCACGATTGTTTTTGTCGCGCTCCGGCTTCACTTTTTCCAGCACCCGCTGATAGGTCGCCGGCCAGCGGCGGCGCACCTCGTCGGCGTCAAAGCCGAACAGGTCGATCAGCAGCACGCCGCGCGGTCGGTCGGTGAGGTCGCGGCCGTTACGGTACTCGAAGATCGGCGCATCGGCCTCCAGCGTCGAGCGTTCGTCGGGCGTGACAATGAAGCCGGCGCCGTGCAGTTTGAAGCCGGGTGAACTGATGCCGCCATTGGCGCGCAAGGCTTGCGCCGACGCGACATTTGCGCCGACGGTCAGATCGGCATGAATCGCGCCGCGCGTCTCGATCAGATCGACCTCCAGCCCCTCACCGCCGGTCGCGCGCTCGTCGGTGACGGTGAGCAGGCGGCCTTCGCCCGGCCCCGGCGCGCCGACCGTCATGGCGATGCGCACCGCCGCGCCGTCGCCGCCATCGACCCAGGGGTGGTCGGCAATCGCGAAGGCCAGATGAATCTTGCCGAGGTGGCGTTCGATGACGCGGCGGTTGAAGGTCTGGCGCAGGCTGTTGGTGGTGATGAGGCCGAACTTCCTGAGCTTGCCGGCGGCCACGAGCGCGGCGGCCTTGTGCCACCAGTACATGACCAGATCGGCCGAGTCGGGCACCTCCGGGTAGGCGGCGCGCAGGGCCTCGACATAGGCATCGCCCAAGGCGGCGCGCATATTGGCCGCGCCGATGAAGGGCGGATTGCCGACCACGTAATCCGCCGCTGGCCATTGCGCCGGCTGGCCCTCATTTTCGTGCAATGCCAGCACGGCATCGCGGCATTCGATGTTGCGGAAATCGCGCAGCACCGGCTCGGGCGGACGGACGTTGCCGCGGGTGCGGTAGTGCCATTGCAGGTAGCCGATCCACAGCACCAGTTCGGCGATCGCGGCGGCGCGCGGGTTGAGTTCCAGGCCGAGGAACTGGTGCGGGTCGACGGTCAGTCCTTCGGTTTCCAGCCGGCCCTGGGCAGCGCCGAACTGGTCGAGCAGGTCGAGCACCTCGCCTTCGAGGCGTTTGAGGTGTTCGAGGGTGACGTACAAAAAGTTGGCCGTGCCGCAGGCCGGGTCGAGCACCCGCACCTGGCAGAGGCGGTGGTGGAAGGCGTGCAGGGTGGCGCTGGCCTCGTCGGCCTTGCCCGTGTTGGCCAGGTGCAGCGCGGCGGCCTGGATGTTGTCCCACTCGGCGCGCAGGGGTTCGATGACGGTGGGCAGCACCAGGCGTTCGACATAGGGGCGCGGGGTGTATTCGGCGCCCAGGCTGTGGCGCTCGGCGGGGTCGAGCGAGCGGGTGAGCAGCGTACCGAAGATGGCGGGTTCCACTTGGGTCCATTCGGCCTTGCCGGCCGCGATGAGCTGGGCGATCTGGTCGCGGGTGAGCGGCAGCGCGGTGGTGTCCTTGAACAGCTTGCCGTTGATGCGCGGCAGCGGCCCGCGCAGGATGATCGAGAAGCCGCCTCGGTCCATCTCGCCCCAGAGCTGGGCAACCAGCGGCTGGAATTGTTCGGGGGCGTGGACGACGCTTTCCAGCAGGCCGGTGAAGGCGCGCTTGGGGATGAGGCCGATATCCTCGGCGAACATGGAGAACAGGCAACGGGTGAGAAAGCCGGCGACGGTTTCGGGGGCGTGGCCGACGGCTTCGAGCGATTTGGCGATGACGGCGAGCCGATCGGCAATCTCGCGGGTGACCTTGGCCGAGGCCGTGGCGGGGTCGAGCGAAAGCGGGGCGAGCCAGACGGCGCGCAGGCGGTCGCGGATTTTTTCGTCGCGCAGATCCGCGAGGCGAATGCGATGCGCGCGCGGGTCGGGAAACGGGGTGTAGGTGGCGCCGGTGCGGGAAAATTCGGCATACAGCTCGATGACGTGGCCGACATCGACCACGATCAGAAACGGCGGCCGGCCTTCCTCGGCGGGGAGCGCCCGGGCGTAGTTCTCGGCCTGGGCGCGGGCGCGCAGCATGGCGTCGTCGAAGCTACGGGTGGCGGCGCCGGTCTTGATCTTCTTCGCCTCCAGCACGAAGGCGCCCCGCCGGTAGCCGTCGATGAAGCCGCTGGAGCTGCCGCCGTCGCCGTGGTGGAAGGTGACGCGGCGCTCGAAGACATAGGCGTTGTCGCGTGGGTCGTCGGTGGCGGGTTCGGGTTTGGGCAGGTCGAGCAGTTCGCACAGCTCGGTGACGAAAAGCTGGTAGTTGGCGCGCTCGGAGCCGCCGGCGGCTTGCCAGCGGGCGATGAAGGCTTCGGTCCGGTCAGACGGTTGCATGGCGGGTTGGGGGCATGCGCGGGTGAAACACCGGCCGGATGTTCGCCGAATGCTCCCGGCGCGTCCAGTTCGCGGGTGTTCGTGGACAAGCTTACGGGCTTTCGCGGTGGTTCATGCGCGTAGAGCGTCGCCCGATGCAGCGCATCCGGTGGATTGCGCATCCATCCCGGATTCCGGCCTTTGGCCTGCACCTGGGCTGAGCGCAGTCGAAGCATCCGGGTGACTCCTTTTATCCGGCTTGACAGCATGGTGGGGCACCACTAAAAGATCGGGTTTAGCCAACCGCCGTGCACCATGACCGTTCAATCCACCCTACGCCCCATTACCGCCCGTGCGGTCAGCGATGTGCCGCCGGTGGTGGAGGAATCGCTCGATGCGGCCGAGCGCGCTGAACTCATGGCGCGCATCGAGCGCCGCCTGCGTGAGCAGGACGCCATCCTGCTGGCGCATTACTACACCTCGGCCGACCTGCAGGACCTGGCGGTGGCGACGGGCGGCTGTGTATCCGACTCGCTGGAGATGGCCCGCTTCGGGCATGCGTCGAAGGCGTCCACCCTGGTGGTGGCGGGGGTGCGCTTCATGGGCGAGACGGCGAAGATCCTCAACCCGGAAAAGCGGGTGCTGATGCCCGATCTCGGCGCCGAATGTTCGCTCGACCTGTCTTGCCCGGCGGAGGATTTCGCCGAATTCTGTGACCGGCATCCCGACCGCGTCGTGGTGGTGTATGCCAATACCTCGGCGGCGGTCAAGGCGCGCGCCGACTGGATGGTTACCTCGAGCATCGCTACCCGGGTGGTGGCGCATCTCGCCGCGCAGGGCCGGAAGATCCTGTGGGCGCCCGACCGCTATCTGGGCGACTATGTGCAACGCCTCACCGGCGCCGACATGCTGCTCTGGCAGGGCAGTTGCGTGGTGCACGAGAAATTCAAGGCCGAGGGCATCCGCGCGCTGAAGGCCGCGCATCCGGAGGCGGCGGTGCTGGTGCATCCCGAGTCACCGGCCGAGGTGATCGCGCTGGCCGACGTGGTCGGCTCCACCACCCAGCTCATCCGGGCCGTGGCCGAACTGCCGCATCTCACCTTCATCGTCGCCACCGACAACGGCATCTTCCACAAGATGCGCGAGGCCGGCCCCGGCAAGCGGCTGATCGAAGCGCCCAGCGGCGGCCGAGGCGCGACCTGCGTATCCTGCGCCCATTGTCCGTGGATGGCGATGAACGGCCTGAAAAAGCTCGATCATGTGCTCGCCACCGGCGCCAACGCCATCGAGGTGGATGAGTCCATCCGCGTGCAGGCGGTGCGATCGATCCAGCGCATGCTGGAGTTCGCGGCGCAAAACCAGATCGGCATTCGCGGCGCCAGCGCCGACTGAGTGCCGCCTTGACCTTGTCCACAAGCATGCAAACCAGCGATTTCGATTATTTCCTGCCGGAAGAGCTGATCGCCCGTCACCCTTTGCCGGAGCGGTCGGCCAGCCGCTTGCTGCACGTCGAGCACGGCACGATGCACGACCGGCGCTTTTCCGACCTGCCCGAACTTACCCGTCCCGGCGACCTCCTGGTGTTCAACGACACCCGCGTCATCAAGGCCCGCCTCATCGGCCGCAAGGAAAGCGGCGGTCAGGTCGAGGCGCTGATCGAACGGGTGCTGTCCGAGCACGAGGCGCTGGCCTTCATCCGCGCCAGCAAATCGCCCCGGCCCGGTGCTCGGCTGCGCTTCGCCGAGGCATTCGAGGCCGAGGTGATCGAGCGCCAGGATGACCTCTATCGGCTGGCGTTCGATCCGGCCCGGAGCGTGTTCGACTGGCTGGAGGCGCACGGCGAGGTGCCGCTGCCGCCCTACATGGAGCGTGCCGCCGAGGCCGAGGACGACGACCGTTACCAGACCGTGTACGCGAAGAATCCCGGCGCGGTGGCCGCCCCCACCGCCGGCCTGCATTTCGACGCGGCCCTGCTCGACACGCTGCGCGCATGCGGCGTGGACAGCGCATTCGTCACGCTGCATGTCGGCGCCGGTACATTCCAGCCGGTGCGGGTCGAGTCGGTGCGCGAGCACCGCATGCACAGCGAGTGGTACGATGTGCCGACCGCCACGGTGGCCGCCATCGAGTCGGCCCGGGCGCGCGGCGGCCGTGTCACTGCCGTCGGCACCACCTCTCTGCGCGCACTGGAGGCCGCCGCCGCGCATGGCGAGCTGCGCCCCGGCAGCGGCGAGACCGACCTGTTCATCTACCCGGGCTACCGTTTCCGGGTCATCGACCGGCTGATCACCAACTTCCACCTGCCTCGCTCCACCCTGCTCATGCTGGTGTCCGCGTTCGCGGGCGCCGCGCCGATGCTGGCCGCATACCGCCACGCCGTCGCGGCGCGCTACCGCTTCTTCAGCTATGGCGACGCCATGCTGATCGAGCGCGCCGACCCGGCGGGCACCCCGTCCCCCTGAACCCGAAAGGCCGCGCCTTGCATTTCGAACGCCTCGCCATCTCCGGCGCCGCCCGGCGCGGACGCCTGCATCTCGCCCATGGCGTGGTCGAAACGCCCGCATTCATGCCGGTGGGCACCTACGGCGTGGTCAAGGCGGTCACTCCCGAGGAGGTGGCGGGGATCGGCGCCCAGATCGTGCTCGGCAACACATTTCACCTCTGGCTGCGCCCCGGCCTGGAGGTGATCGAGACCTTTGGCGGCCTGCACGATTTCATGCGCTGGTTCGGCCCCATCCTCACCGATTCGGGCGGCTTCCAGGTCTACAGCCTCACCCACCTGCGCAAGATCAGCGAACAGGGGGTGAAGTTCGCCTCGCCCCTGGATGGCCAGCCCCTCCTGCTCACCCCGGAAAAATCGATGCAGATCCAGCGGGCGCTGAACGCGGACATCGTGATGATCTTCGACGAATGCACGCCCTATCCCGCCGACCATGACACGGCGCGCATCTCGATGGAACTCTCGCTGCGCTGGGCGGAACGCTCGAAGCGGGCGCATGCGGGCAATCCGAACGCATTGTTCGGCATCGTCCAGGGCGGCATGTACGAGGACCTGCGCGAGGCTTCGCTGACCGCCCTTGCCGGGGTCGGCTTCGATGGCTACGCCATCGGCGGCCTGTCGGTGGGCGAGCCCAAGGCGGACATGCAGCGCATCCTGCGCCACACCGCTCCGGCACTGCCCGAGGATAAGCCGCGTTACCTCATGGGCGTTGGCACCCCCGAGGACATCGTCTTCGCGGTGGGCCAGGGCATCGACATGTTCGACTGCGTCATGCCCACCCGCAACGCTCGCCACGGCGTGCTGTTCACCCGCCAGGGCGAGCTGCGCATCAAGAACGCCTGCCACCGCACCGACCCACGCCCGATCGACGCATCCTGCGACTGCTACACCTGCCGCAACTTCAGCCGCGCCTACCTGCACCACCTGTTCCGGGCCGGCGACACACTGTCCGGGCGGCTCAACACCCTGCACAACCTGCGCTATTACCAGACCCTGATGGCCGAACTGCGCCAGGTCATCGCCGAAGACCGCTTCGCCGACTTCGTCGCCGGGTTCCAAGCAGCCCGCCAGGGGGAATCGCCCGGAGCAAATGCAGCGTAACTCGGGGCTTCGCGGCAGGGGCTGAGCGAAATGGCCGCGATTCGTCCGCCAGCGTGCGCGTAGGCCCAAAGGGCCGCCGAATGGACAATCCGGGTTCAATGAGCCGCCGGATGCGGAACCGCACGTCCGGTGGTGTGAGAGGGCGACGGAGGTAACTCCATCCCCTACTCGATCCGGCCTCAGCCCTTGCGGGCGATGTAGTCGAGCGCCTGCTCGGCGTTGAGCGGCTTGGCGAAGTGATACCCCTGGCCGAACTCGCAACCGATCGCGCGCAGGGTGGGCAGATCGGTCGGGTGCTCGACGCCCTCGGCAATGCAATCCATCTCCAGGTCCCGCGCCAGACCGGCGATTGCGCGCGTGATACGCAGGCTGGGCTCCTTCTCGCGCATGGTGGCGACGAAGGACTGGTCGATCTTGAGGGTATCGAACGGAAACTGGCCCAGATAACTGAGCGAAGAATAACCGGTACCGAAGTCATCAATGGCCAGCAGCAAGCCATGCCGCTTGAACTCATGCAGCCAGGATGCGGCCTGCTCGGGATGATCGATCAGCGCGCTCTCGGTCACCTCCAGCTTCACCGAGGCCGGATCGACCCCGCTGGCGAGCACGCAATCGATCAGCTCGGGCACCTCGCCCGGCTCCTGCAGCTGGCGTGCCGACAGGTTCACGCTCATGAACAGCCGCGCATCCGGCCGCCTGGCGCGCATGGCGGCCTGGAAGCGGACGAGATCCGCCAACGCGGTGCGCACCACCCAGCGCCCGATCGGCACGATGAGGCCGGTTTCCTCCGCCACGCCGATGAAACCCAGCGGTGAGATGAAGCCCCGGTCGGGACGGTTCCAGCGGATCAGCGCCTCGAAGCCCGCCAGGCGCCCATCCTCAAGATGCACTACCGGCTGGTAATGCAGCAGCAGTTCATCGTTGGCCAGCGCGTCGCTTAGGTTCTGCGCCATGTGCAACTGGTTCACCGCATACTGGCGCAGGTGGCGCAGGCTCTCGTCGCCCAGAGAGGCCCCCTCGGAAAGCGGGTTGTGGCCGCTCAGCGTGTTGCGGAACCGGCTCACCGCGACTTCGAGCAGATGCGATAGCAGTGGATCGGAATGCCTTAGCTTGTCGAGGATGAGGTCGCGGCTGATCGGGATCAGGGTGGTGTCCACCGCCGCCAGAGCCGACGCGGTGCGCGGCATCTGATCGATGAGCGCGATCTCGCCGAACATCTCGCCCTCGCGCAGGGTGGCGATCAATCGACGTTCAGTCCCTCGATCAATCACGATATGGATCTCGCCACGCTCGATCAGATAGGCGTCACGCCCCAGATCGCCTTCGTGAAACACCGCCGTACCCGCCTCGAAGTGGGCGCGCACCCAATGATTGACCATCGCCGACCCCCTTTTTTCCCCCCCGCCAGCATAATCGCCACGCGGCCCGCCAGCAAGCGCGACATGCGCCGATGCGGACAATCTGGGATAATCCGGCCCCGCACGAATCCCGTGTCCGGCCTCCGCCGGCCCGCTCATTGACGCCAATCCGATGACCCCAGCCGCATTCACCGCCCTGCTGCGCGAAGACATGCTCGCGGTCGATGCCGTGATCCGCGCCCGCCTGCACTCCGAAGTTGTGCTGGTGCGCCAGGTCGCCGAATACATCATCACCTCTGGCGGCAAGCGCCTGCGCCCTGCCCTGCTCCTGCTTGGCGCCAAGGCATTGGGCTACGAAGGCCGCACGCACCACGAACTTGCCGCGGTGGTCGAATTCATCCATACCGCCACCCTGCTGCACGACGACGTGGTCGACGAATCCGCGCTGCGCCGCGGCCGCGACACCGCCAACGCCGTATTCGGCAATGCCGCCAGCGTGCTGGTGGGCGACTTCCTTTACTCCCGTGCATTCCAGATGATGGTGTCGGTGCAGGACATGCGGGTGATGGAGATCCTCGCCGAGGCCACCAACGTCATCGCCGAGGGCGAAGTGATGCAGCTCATGAACTGCAACGACCCCGACATCGGCGAGGACGACTACCTGCGCGTCATCCGCTACAAGACCGCCAAGCTTTTCGAAGCCTCCGCCCGGCTCGGCGCACTGGTCGCCGGCGCCGGCGCACAAAGCGAAGCCGCACTCGGCCGCTACGGCATGCACCTGGGCACGGCATTCCAGCTCATCGACGACGCGCTCGACTACTCCGGCGACAGCGAACACACCGGCAAGAACGTCGGCGACGACCTCGCCGAAGGCAAACCCACCCTGCCCCTGTTGCACGTGCTGCGCCACGGCGATGCGCACCAGTCCCGCCTCGTGCGGCAAGCCATCGAGCAGGGCAGCGCCGCCCACTTCAATGAAATCCTGGCCGCTATCCAGACCACCGGCGCACTCGACCACACCCGCGCATGCGCCCGCCAGGAAGCCCGCCTCGCCCGCGCAGCCATCGCCTCGCTGCCGGATGGCGTTTACAAAAACGCTCTGCTAGAATTATGCGTCTTGGCGGTCGAACGCGACCGCTGACGGGGTGTAGCTTAGCCTGGTAGAGCGCCACGTTCGGGACGTGGAGGCCGGAGGTTCGAATCCTCTCACCCCGACCAATCCCCCTAATGGACATGGCGACGGCCACCCCAGAGCATGAATGTCGCCGTGTCCGTTCCCTCTCCTTAAGCCCCTCCCCTCGAGGGGGAGGGGAGTGTGGTGAGTCGGCTGCGCGACTTTCACGATAACGTTGCGCAGGTCGTCCTACGCCCGGCCTACAACGCATTTCGTGATGGCCATGCGCATTCGGGTTCAGGTCAATCCCTGAATCCTTCGACCTGGATGGCCAGTTTCACTTCGTCGCCGACGAGATTGGGCAGGCCGAAGGTCATGCCGAAGTCGGAACGGCGGATGCTGGTGCGCACGTCGGCGCCGCACAGCGGGATGCGGCGCAGGAAGTGGGTGGTGCAGGTGAAGTCGCGGATCTCCAGGGTGACCGGGCGGGTCACCCCCAGCAGGGTGAGCTGGCCGGTGGCCTCCACCGGCTTGCCGTCGGCGTAGCGGATGCTGTCGGAGACGAAGCGGATGCGCGGATGCAAACCGGTATTGAAGAACTGCGGGCCGCGCAGGACACGATCCAGGGCGTCCACACCCGTCAACACCGAGGCCGCCTCGACTGTGACCTCGATGCGCCCGCCGCCGCCGGCGGGGTCGAGCTGGGCCTTGCCCTGGCTGCGGGTGAACAGCCCGCGCTGGAGGGACACGCCGTGATGGCGGATCTCGAAGCTCACGATGGTATGGCTGGGGTCCAGGCTGTAGCTCTCCTGGGCCAGCGCCGGCAGGGTGGTGGCCAGGGCGGCGGCGAGCAGGAAGGTCCGCATGTCGATACTCCTTCGGCCCGGCGGCCGGTGATCACAGTGAAGCTGATGACAATGCCCGCAGGAACTCGTTCCTGAGCTGGGCATCGTCGCGGAACACCCCGGCATAGGCCTGGGTCACCACCCGCTCGTCGCCGCGCCGGTCCTCGCCCAGCAGCAGGCAGAGCTGCTCGGCCTCGATGATGCAGGCCCCGCCGCGTGCGCGCCCATGGGTCACCAGGGCCTCAGCGATGTCGCGCGTCATCCACTCCTGATAGGTGAAGCGGTGGCCGATGGCGTCCACCAGGCGCGCGATGCGGCCGAAGCCGTGCAACCGCCCGCCCGGCACATAGGCCACGTGCGCCACGCCGCGGAAAGGCACGAGGTGGTGGGGACAGACCCCATGCACGGCGATGCCGCGCACCACCACCATGTCCTCGCGGCTGTCCTCGAAGCCCTCGCCCAGGGCCTCGGCCGGGTCCATGGCGTAGCCGCCCAGCAGCCGCCGCTCCCACAGCTCGCGCACGCGCCGGGCGGTCTTGCCGGTGTGCACGCCCTCCGGCGACACCCCGCAGGCCCGGAGCAGGTCGTCGACCGCCCGCTCGAAGGCGATCGGGTCGAAGCGCCCGACCTGGGGGATGCCCAAGCTGCCGGGCGGCGGGAGAGAAGGGCAGTCGTGCTCGCAGGATTCCGACATGTCGACCATCCATGGGGAAGGGTGCGCGCGCAACGATAGCAACCGTAGTCGTGGGACGCCAGTGCCTGCTCGGGGGATGCACCGCTTGCCTTCCTTGATTGCACCTCACCCCTCACCCTCTTACCCACAGCTCGTTCCCCCTCTATGATTCTCCAGTCCAGAAGCTAGGGGAGCCTAACCATGTCCGAGCTGCATCCCATCATCGCCGTGACCGGCTCGTCTGGGGCGGGTCTGTCCACGGTCCGGCATGCCTTCAAGGATGTCTTCCGCCGGCTGGGGATCAGGCCCGCCATCGTGCACGGCGACGGCTTCCGCCGCTATACCGAGCGCCAGTTCGAGGCCCTGCTGCAGGAGGCCCGCGCCAGCGGCCGCAGCCTGTCGTGGTTTAGTCCGGAATGCAACCACTTCCAGGAGCTGGAGGAATTCTTCAGGACCTATGGCGAGACCGGCAGCGGCATCTTCCGGGAGTATGCCCACACGGTCGACCGCGCCGACAAGCTGGGGGTGCCGGAGGGCGAGTTCACCGCCTGGAAGCCGCTGCCGCCGGGCAGCGACGTGCTGCTTTACGAGGGGCAGCACGGCGGCGTCATCGCCCGGACCTGGACGCGGCGCAAGGTGGACAGCCGCCACTTCCCGCCGGAGATCGACCGGCGCGTGGGCCGCAAGGGCATCGACGTGGCGCAGCACGTGGACCTGCTCATCGGCGTGGTGCCGGCGATCAACCTGGAGTGGATCCAGAAGATCCACCGCGACTGCGACCGCCACGGCTGCACGCCGGAACTGGCCCTGGAGACCATCCTGCGCCGGCTCGACGACTACATCCACTACATCGTGCCGCAGTTCGGCCTCACCGACATCAACATCCAGCGCATCCCCCTGGTGGACACCTCCAACCCCTTCGTGGCGCGCGACGTGCCTACGCCGGACGAGTCCGCCCTGGTGATCCATTTCCGCGACCGTGACCGGCACGATTTCCCCGATCTCCTGAAGCGCATTCCCAAGTCGCGCATGACCCGCCCCACGACCATGCTGGTGCCGGGGGGCAAGCTCAAGCTCGCCCTGGAGGTGATCTGTGCCCCCCTGCTGCAGGAGATGATGGCGCGGCGCCGGGCGGCATCGCACTGAACCCGCGGATACTGCATAGGTCGCGGGTCGGCCTGAAGGCCGACCTACAACGCCTTGGCTTGTTGCAGCCGCAGCCCCAACGGACGCTCCAGGATCAATCCAGAAACAGCTGCAGCAAGTCGTTCAAGTAGCGCCGTCCGCGTTCGGTCGGGCGGATGTGGGTGAGGTCTGGCTCTATGAGTCCGAGCCGTTCGGCCATTGCCAGAGGGTGACCGACGCTAGTCAGCGGCAGGCCGGTGCGTGCCGGAAAGAGGGCCTTGGGCACCCCTGCGGTCAGCCGCAGGGCATTCATCATGAATTCGAAGGGCAGCTCGTGCCGCCCGACCTGGCGTTCCTCGGCTATCGCCTGCGCCGAGCCGGCCAGCGCCAGGTACTGTCGGGGGTGCTTCACCCGCGCCTGACGCACGATGCGGTCGTGGAAGCTCAGCTTGGAATGGGCGCCGGCACCGATGCCCAGATAGTCGCCGAACTGCCAGTAGTTGAGGTTGTGGCGACAGCGCTGTCCCGCCCGGGCGTAGGCCGAGGTCTCGTAGTGCTCATAGCCCGCGCCGGCCAGGGTGGCCTCCACCGCCTCCTGCATGTCGGCGGCCAGGTCCGCGTCCGGCAGTGACGGCGGATCGGCTGCAAAGGCGGTGTTGGGCTCCAGGGTCAGGTGATAGGCGGACAGGTGTGCCGGACCACAGTCCAGGGCCGCCCGCAGGTCGGCCTCGGCCTCGGCCAGGGTCTGGCCGGGCAGGGCGTACATGAGATCCAGGTTGACCCGCTCGAACAGCTTCATCGCCGTCTCCACCGCGGCATGCGCCTGACGCTCGTCGTGGATGCGGCCCAGGGCCTGCAGATGGCGGCGATTGAAACTCTGGATGCCCAGGGACAACCTGTTCACCCCGGCTGCCCGATAGCCCTGGAAGCGTTCCACCTCGAAGGTGCCGGGGTTGGCCTCCAGCGTGATCTCGGCCCACGGACGCACGGGCAGCAGGGTGCGGGCCAGCGTGAGCAGCCGGTCGATCGACTCGGCGGTGAACAGACTGGGGGTGCCGCCGCCGATGAAGATCGTGTCGACCTCGCGTCCCCAGACCAGGGGGAGGGCCGCGGTGAGGTCGCGCTCCAGGGCCTGCAGATAGGCCTCTTCCGGCAGACTCCCGTGCACCGGATGGGAGTTGAAGTCGCAATAGGGACACTTGCGCACGCACCATGGGATGTGCACATACAGCGCAAGCGGGGGGGGCGTGGCGAGCCCGCCGCCCGGCTGCAGGACGTGTTCAGCCTTGATTCCTCGGTTGAACACGTCCGAAGGCGCGGCTGTGCGGGTGTCTGGCGCGAAGCGACGACGCCGCAGGGTCGTTCCCTGCAAGGAGGAGCGACAAAGCCAGGCGCCCGCACAGGCGCGCAAGCGGGCGTGTAGCGGGCTCACCCAAAGGGTGGTCGCGATCGAAGGCACGTCGTCGAGCAATCATGCGGCATCACGATGACTATAAAGCGGTCAACCGAGGAATCAAGGTTCATCCAAGGGCCGTGAGCTTCTCGACCAGGGCGCGCAGGGCGCCGACGCGCGCGTTCTCGATCTTGTTGACGAAGACCACGTGCGGCACGCCCCATTCGTCGAGCCGGCGCAGCATCGGCTCGGCCAGCAGCTTAACCAGCAACTGACTAGCATAATCACCAGCGGCATGACCACCCATGCCGTCAGCCACCGCCCATAGCCCCTGACTCGGCAGTTCTAACACCGAATCTTCGTTTACTTTGCGACGCGTCCCTACATCAGAGATCTGCGCAGAAGTCCAAATCAGCAATTTTGCGGTCCTTATTTAATACTCAATGACGCTTGCACCCCTCAAATACGCTCAACAAACCGACCAATTCGTCATGATCATCACGGCTGAACATTTAGCGCATTCGACGTAAGGCAAAACCACCGATAACAAACAACAAAACGATTGGCAGTGCCACAAACCAACCAGCCGACACATTGTAAATCAGACTGGCATAGCCTAAAAAATCTTGCAAGTAGCGAAAGCCCAAACCGACAAATAACGCGATAACCAGTCGAAATCCAACAGATTGCTGACGCAATGGGCCAAATATAAACGAACAAGCCAGCACCACCAAAGCCGCCAGTGCAAACGGTGCAGTCAGCTTCTGCCATAAAGCCAAGCGATAGCTGGCAGGCACTTGGCCTTGCTGTGCCAAATACTGGATGTACGACCAGAGCTGACTCGGCGCGAGTGCATCAGGAGACTGCGTGACCAAATGCACAAAGCGCGGCTGTAAGGCCAATTCAACCGGCAACAGTGTATCTTGGCGAGCCACCGCGACACCATCCGCTTGTAGAACAGCCTGCTCCACCTGTTGTAGTTGCCATTGCTGACCCTGCTGATACTGACCTTGAGCCGCCGTCAGCGAACGGCTGAGATGTTGTTCAGCATCAAACTGCAACATCTCTACTCGGCGTAGCTCGCCTGCCGAATTGGCGTACTCGACATACACAAAACGGTCTTGCTCACGAATCCAATAGCCGCGCACCTCGCCCAGACTTGCTGTCCGATTCGACTCGCTGCGTACCGCCTGCGCCTGTTCATTGCTATACGGAATCAACCATTCGCTAATCATCAGCGAAGCCAGCATCAACGCCACCGCAGGGCGCAACACCCAACCGACAATCGTCCACAAGCTCTGTCCAGCAGCGCGCATCACCACCAACTCGCTGTTGGAGGCCAACGTCCCAAGTCCGATCACCGACCCCATCAGTGCAGCAATCGGTAGCAATTCATACAGATAGCGCGGCGACTCCCACAACACATAGCGCAGTGCTGCCCACGCGTTATAGTTGTCTTTGAGCTCACCCAGCTCACCGAGATAGGTGAATAAAATCTGTAACAACAACAGTAACACGGTCGCGCCCAACATCGCCAGACCCGTCACACGGCTGACATGATTGGCCAAAATTCGACCAGCGAGCACCTGTGGCAGCCTCATATCTTCGGCTCCAGCATCGTACGTCGTTTGAGCAGTGCAGGCAGTCGATAGCGTGTGGTCATTGCCACGGCCAGCAGCAAATAACCTAGCAATACCGCTGTAAATGCCCAACTGCCCAACTCAGCCTTACTCACGCGAGTCTTGACTGCCATCAGGCTCACCACAACGGTGGCAAACAGCATAATCGACGGAATTAACCGAATATAACGGCCTTGGCGTGGATTAACCTGCGCTAATGGCACGGCTAGCACGGCGGCCAGTAACATCACCCACGGCATCGACAGCCGAAAAACCAGCTCTGCCAGTACAGGCGCACTGTGCCGCTCTGCCCAAAGCTGCTGTACTGATGCCGTCTCTAAACGTGAAATACGCGTATCGGCAGGACGGTCATGCTCTAAGCGCAGGCGATAATAACTAAACTCAGCACGGTTATATTCAGCCTGACCTGCCTTAAACTGATACTGACGGCCATTTTGTAGATCGACGATACTGGCTTGCTGCTCCGGATCAGTTACCCGACTGGCACGCTCAGCTAAAATCATGCGATCCGGTTGATTGGGCTCGGTGGCGCGCTGATAAAAAAACACATCACGCAATTCGCGCCGATCCTCAGACAACGAACCGGCATAAATCGTATACGCCCCACTCGACACAAACTCGCCCGGTTTGACCAAGTCAAAACCACTGCGTAACGCCTGACTGGCCAGCAACTGATCAGACTGGCGACTGCCCCACGACGCGCCGACCAACGACAAACTGCCCTCGGCAACCACCATCAGCAGTACCAACGGCCACAACATCCAACCCAAACGCTCGCGACTCACCCCACTGCTGTTGAGCACGGCCATCTCGTGATCGACATACAACCGCCCAAACACCAGCATCAAACCCGCAAAAAATCCCAGCGGTAAAATCAGCACCAAAAACTCAGGCAGCCGCAACGCCACAATGCTCAGCAACACCCCGACGTCCAGCCGACCCTGCGCCGCAACGCCAAAATACTTAATCAAGCGACCGCCGATCATGATCAGGGTCAATAGCGCAGTCACCACCAGCGTGGTACTGGCAACTTGACGAATCAAATAGCGACGAATGATCAAAGTAATACCATTGCGGATAAAAAGTACGCCAGTTTACCCGATTCGATTTAGTTGCACAGTAGGCATACGCTTCAACTGCGTAACAGGCTGTTCAGGCGGGTCAGACAGTGCTTTAATCGCTGCATACGCATTTGTGGTAACAAGGCTCCTGATCCAATGAAAATCACCCTGCAAGACACGCTCGTCACCAGCCCAAACCGGCATGAAACACTGGTACTGTTGATCGACAATGAATCGCTACAAGTCACGCAAGCTGAACTCGATAGCGCGTTACAAACATCGCTCAACCAACAGATCAAACGCGCCAACTTTACTGGCAAACTTGGCGAAACCCTCGCCGTCTATGCGCTACCAGACAGCAGCTTTGAACAAATCCTGCTGATTGGTATCGGCAAACGCGCCGATTTTAAAAATGGCCAAGCGCAAAGTCTTGCCACACAGCTCTTTAAAGCCACCGCCAGCAAAACCGAACATCTACTGATTGCGATTGATGGCTTACCCGCCGCTTGCTTTGAGACCTTTAGCTTGGCGCTATCTAACGCCAGCTATCAGTTTGGCAACTATAAAAGCAAGCCGACCGAAAACATGCTTAAAGGCGCCAGCTTTTACAGCACCCAGCACACAAGTCTGGTTGCCGGTTTGCAATTTACCCAAGCGGTACATCGCGGCCAAAGCCTTGCGCGTAGCCTCGCCAACCAACCGCCAAACATCTGCCATCCTGAATACATGGCCGAACAAGCGATTGAACTGGCTGCGCAATACCCTGACCTGCTGACCGTCACCGTCCTCGACGAAGACCAGATGCGCGAACTCGGTATGCATACCTTTTTGGCCGTATCGCACGGTTCTGAGCGCGGTGGTCGCCTGATTACGCTGGAATACAAAGGCAAAGCCGACGACAGCAAGCCCGTGGTACTGGTCGGTAAAGGCGTGACTTTTGACACCGGCGGTATCTCGATCAAGCCTGCGGCGGGCATGGACGAAATGAAATTCGACATGGCAGGCTCAGCCTCTGTGATGGGCGTGATGCGCGCGCTGTGCGTCTCGAAGCTGCCGATTAACGTGGTCGGTGCATTGGCGTGTGCCGAAAACATGCCATCTGGTCGCGCCACAAGGCCCGGGGATATCGTCACCTCACTGTCTGGGCAAACCGTCGAAATCCTGAATACCGACGCGGAAGGCCGCTTGGTGTTATGCGATACCTTGACCTATATCAAACGCTTTAACCCTGAATTGGTGATCGATATTGCGACCTTAACTGGCGCATGTATCGTAGCCCTTGGTAAAGTGGTGTCGGGCTTGTTTAGTCCAGATGATGCGCTTGCCGCTGAATTGATCGATGCCGGTCAAACCCTGCATGATCGGGTCTGGCGCATGCCGGTGCTGGATGACTATCAAGAGTTACTCGACTCACCGTTTGCCGACATTGCCAATATCGGCGGCCCTACTGCCGGTGCAGTGACTGCGGCCTGTTTTCTGGCGCGTTTTACCAAAGACTACCGCTGGGCGCACTTGGACATTGCAGGTACCTCGCATATTTCAGGTGCAGGCAAAGGCGCAACCGGTCGCCCCGTGCCGCTGTTGATGCAATTTTTACGGCAACGTGCGACTGCCTAACTGATGGCAGACGTGGTATTTTACCTGATTCAATCGTCGCAGCAGTCGATTGAATCCTTGGCGTGTCGTCTGTGTCGGCGGGTTGCCGTCGGCGCAAAAACACCCGTGTTTGTGTGCTTCGATGATGCCACCAAGCTGCATCAGTTTGACCAGCTACTCTGGTCATTTGAACCGGATAGCTTTGTGCCGCATGCGATAGATGATGTGCAAGCGCCGGTTTGTTTAGGCCTACGCCCACCTGATGACTTCGTAGGGTGCTGCTTAAATCTAGCGAGTCATGCGGTGGATGCCAATCGTTTTGAACGCGTATTGGAAATCATCGGTGCAGATGAGGCTGCCAAAGCTGCCGGTAGACAGCGTTTTCGCGGCTATCGCAATGCTGGTTTAGTGCCGCAGACCCATCAGGTATAACCACGACCGGACTGCCGCATGTTTTGGCGTTTTTTGAATTTAGTTTGACAGGAAATCACAATATGGCCTTGGAACTTGGTCGAGATTTTGCGAAACGCTGGTTGGCAGCACCGGATGTGGTGCGCCAACAGGTCTATACTGAATTGGGTAGTATTTGTCAGTTGCTAGAGCCACAGACTGATTTTGCCGTGTGGCAGGCTGAACAAGCAGGTCTGCCAACCCTAGAACAAGTCATGGCTGAAGCGATGCGGCACGCGCCTGTGGTTCCTGCCCAAGTGTCTGTCGTCTCTATGACCCACTCACAACTGCCACTTGAACTGAAAAAACGCTTTTTGCGCGAAGCCGACGATCTGATTGAGCAAGCACTTGATCCGATTCGGCAGCAGTTACGCGTGTGGCTACATGCCGAAATGCAGCGTTTATTGGCGGAACAACAGCCGTCCTAACGGGGTCGGCTGTCATGTTTGATGGGTAGAAAAGCTTTTCCACCCTTTTGTAACATTTGTCACAGCTTTGTATTACAGTTTGCGTTATTTTCGGCCAATTAAAAAATAACCATAGCTTAAAAAGAAGCAACTAACTGTTTATTAAACGAAAAAATAAAAACAATACAGTGTATCCAGATTGTTGTTACTGATTTGACCCAATCCTCTCTACGCGATAACCTGATTACATGTAACAAATAATGTTTTTTTAGTGCTTTTACTGGAGTGTTTATCATGAAGAAATTAGCAATTGCATCTGCCCTATTGGCAACCTTAGCGGGCGCAAATGTGGCTCAGGCCTATCAGTATGAAGTGGGCGCGGGTATCAGCCGTACTGACCCCGATGTTGGCAAAAGCACCAATGATCTTCACGTTGGCGGCACCTATTACTTCGCGCCGGTTGACGTAAAAGATTACCCACTGGCAGAAGCGGCTTTTATGAATCGTGCCAGTAACGTGACAGGTGGCGTGACTTACGGCAAAAACAGCCCAACCACCAATACGAACGTGAGCATTGGTGCAGAATACTATGTGCCAGATAGCGATTTTTATGCCAGCGTGGGTTATGCCAAAGACCAAACCAAAACATCAGGCGTAAAAAACTCGATTGAAAACTACACGGCAGAGGTGGGTATCCTACCGATGCCTAACCTGTTGGTCGCCGTTGGCGTGGTGGATAACAGCAACGGTACTGATCCGACCCTACGCGCTAAATATGTGACCAAGCTTGGGGCAAACGACATCAATCTGGAAGCTAAGGCCAGCTTTGGTGACGCAGATGTGTTTAATATCGGTGCAGACTACTATATCGACCGCACATTGAGCGTCGGTGCGGCGTATACCGATAACGGTAATAATGATAACTTCGGCATTCGTGCGCGTAAGTTCATCAGCCAAGATGTCAGTGTACAAGCCTCGGTTGATTTTGGTAAAAATGCCGATGTGTTCGGTCTGTCAGGCACGTATCGCTTCTAAGCCATCCGCTTGAACTGACCATAAAAAAACCGCTTCTTGATGAAGCGGTTTTTTATTGGGTTAAGCCGCAACCAGCACGGCTTCTCCCTCAATTTTAACGGGATAAATCTTGATACTGACCGTGTCATCCTCCAGACACTGCCCTGTCAGCAAATCAAAATGCTGTTTGTAAATCGGTGAAGCGACACAGGTTGTGCCTTTGATCTGACAGGTCAGCCCGCGTGACAGCACGTTGGCTTGACTAAACGGGTCATAGTTGGCAATCGCATACACGCGGTTGTCTTTGAGCCGAAAAATCGCCACTTGCTCGCCGTTGATCAAGGCAGATACACCCAGTTCGGGGATCAGATCGTTGAGACTACAGATTTTTTGGTACATGGTTTTGTTCCTCGATATTAAGTGAGTGCTGTTCTCCCTCTCCCTTTGGGAGAGGGCTGGGGTGAGGGTACCCCCCTCCTAACCTCCCCCCAATGGGGGGAAGAACTCCCACTGAGAGAGGGTCTGCTATGCCATCTCAACCACATTGATTCGGCCAGCCTTTTCCTCATGTGTGGCGGGGCGAATCTGACCGCGCACTTCCACAAATTGCACGTTGTCATCCGCTTGGTCGCTGTTGATAAATGGCTTAAAGCGCTTCAGTTGTTCGGGATCGTTGATGGTGGTTTTCCATTCACATTGATAGGTGTCAGCGACGTATTGCATCTGCGCTTCAAACTCGGCACACAAGCCCAGACTGTCATTGATCACGACGTTTTGCAGATACGCCAGTCCACCTTCCATGTTGTCTCGCCAGACGCTGGTACGTTGTAGACGGTCAGCGGTTTTGACATAAAGCATCAGCAAGCGATCCACGTATCGGATCAGTGTCGCGTCGTCGAGGTCACTGGCAAACAGTTCGGCATGGCGCGGTTTCATGCCGCCATTGCCACAGACGTATAGATTCCAGCCTTTTTCGGTGGCAATCACCCCGACATCTTTGCTTTGCGCTTCGGCGCATTCGCGGGTACAGCCGGAGACAGCCATTTTGATTTTGTGCGGGGCGCGCAGACCTTTGTAGCGATTTTCCAGCACAATCGCCATGCTGACCGAATCCATCATGCCGTAGCGACACCATGTCGAGCCGACACAGGACTTCACCGTGCGCAGGGACTTGCCGTAGGCGTGACCGGTTTCAAAGCCCGCATCGATCAGCAATTTCCAAATCGCAGGAAGATCTTCTTTGCGTGCGCCAAACAGATCGACCCGCTGGCCGCCGGTCAGTTTGGTATACAGGCCGTATTGTTTGGCGATCATGCCGCACGCGATCAGACCGTCTGGGGTGACTTCACCACCGGCCATGCGTGGCACGACGGAATACGTGCCATCTTTTTGCAGGTTGGCCATAAAGTAGTCGTTGGTGTCTTGCAGACGTGCGAGCGGTTTTTGCAGTACATGTTCATTCCACAGCGAGGCAAAAATACTCGCGGCGGTGGGTTTGCAGATTTCACAGCCATCATGTTGGCCATTGCCGTGTTTGGCCAGTAGATCATCAAAATCCTTGATCTGTCCGACTTGGCACAGGTGGTACAACTCTTGGCGCGAATAAGCAAAATGCTCACAGATGTCTTTTTTGACTTCGACCCCGATTTTTTCCAGTTCGGCGTTCATGACTTGCTTGACGAGTGCAGCACAGCCACCGCACGAACTGGCCGCTTTAGTGCAGTTTTTGATGCTGTCAAAATCCAGACTTCCGGCAGCGACGGCTGAGCAAATATCGCCTTTGCTGACGTTATTACAGGAGCAAATCTGCGCTGACATCGGCAACGCATCCGCGCCCAATGCAGGTGCTGCCGCCCCATCAAAACTGGGCAAAATCAACGCCTGCGCGTTATCTGGCAAGTCCATGTTGTTCAGCATCAGTTGTAACAGACCACCGTACGCGTCGGTGTCGCCGATCAGTACCGCGCCGAGCAGTTTTTTATTGTCGGCGGAAACCACCAGTTTTTTATAGATTTCGTTTGGCTCATCGACATAGGTGAAGCTACGCGCTCCTTCGGTGGTGGCATGCGCATCGCCAATTGAAGCCACATCCACGCCGAGCAGTTTCAGCTTGGTGGACATGTCTGCACCCGTGAATGGTTTTTTCTTTTCGCTGGCAATGATCGCGTGCGCGGCAGTTTCGGCCATTTGGTAACCCGGCGCGACCAAGCCATAAATCCGACCGCTCCACAAGGCACATTCCCCAATCGCGTAAATATCCGGATCGGAGGTGCGGCAGTCGTTGTCGATTTCAATTCCACCGCGCGCGCCGACAGTCAGGCCACTGCTGCGCGCCAGTTCATCACGTGGCCGAATCCCTGCCGAAAACAAAATCATGTCGGTTTCAAGGTGCGAGCCATCGGCAAAGTTCATCCGATGACGGCAGGTTTCCCCATCGACGATTTCGGTGGTGTTTTTGCCCAGATGAATGCCGACACCTAACGCGGCGATTTTGCTGCGTAAAATTTTACCCGCGCCATCGTCGATCTGTACTGCCATCAAGCGCGGGGCAAACTCAACCACATGCGTCTCTAACCCCAAATCACGCAAGGCTTTGGCGGCTTCTAGCCCCAGCAATCCCCCACCAACCACCACACCGACTTTGCCGCGTGCCGCAGCAGTTTTCATCAGTTCAAGGTCTTCAATGGTGCGATACACCAAGCAGTCTTGGCGATCTTTACCGGCCAAGGGGGGCACAAACGGATAAGAACCAGTCGCCAACACCAGCTTGTCATATGGTATTTTTTCACCCGCCGTGGTGGTGACGACTTTGGCTGCCCGATCAATTTCTGCTGCGCCTTTGCCCAAATGCAATTTAAAACCACTGGTCTCAAAAAACGTTGGATCAACCAAGCTCAGATCTTCGGCGGTTTTGCCCGAAAAATACGCCGACAGCTGCACCCGATCATAGGCAGGTCTATTTTCTTCTGCCAAAACAGTGACCTGCATGGAGCAATCAGGGTTTGCGGCGGCCTCGCGTGCCAATACTTCGACAAACCGATGGCCGACCATGCCATGACCAATGACGACAATACGCATGTTTATTCTCCGAGAACGGTTTGGGCTGGGCTGATGGGGTCGGCTGGTGTGATGACCTGTGCCGTGACCTGTGCAATCAGCTTGGCGATTTCACTTTGACAAGAACCGCAATTGGTTCCCGCTTTTAGACACTGACCGACCGCAGCAACCGTGGTCAGATTTTGTGTTTGGATGGCACGACAGATGCTGTTTTTGCCGACTACAAAACACGAACAAATGATTTCACCAATATCGGCGGCAGGGTCAGCAGCCACACCAGACAACAGACTCCGGCGAGTCGACGCATCGATGGGCTGCCCCAGTTGCTCATCCAGCCAGCCACGGGGTGGTAGGCGATTGGCCAAATGAGCAACCATGACAACACGGGATAATCTGTTTTGGTCAAGCCACGCCACGCGTTGAATACCTTGGGCGGCATCGTGATACTCAAGGCTTGCGGGTATATTTGAAAACGCCAACGGATCTAAGCCGCTACTGACCGCAAATTCTTGCCGCCAGCCGTTGCCTAGTCGCACATTCACCGCATAACCGTCTTCGGTCAGCAGCGACAACGGTTCAGCCGACAAGATAAAGCCGTACTGAGCAAACTCAGCTTTGCACAGCGCGACGGGGGTAAATTTATTCTCCGGCTGACCTGAAAACGGATCGACTACCGGATTGACCACCGCACCGATTCGGCTATTGGCACTATTCACGCCATTCCAGTGGATCGGCACAAACGCCATGCCGCGCTGTTGGCCGTCATTGATCAACACCCGCGCAAAGGCACTGCCCCACGCCGATTTGATGCTCAAAATATCGCCGTTTTTCACCGCAAGCTGTGCCGCATCATCGGGATGTAGTTCGGCATACGGTTCGCTGGTATGACGGGTCAGCCGTGCAGTCAGACCGGTGCGGCTCATGGTGTGCCACTGATCGCGCAGCCGTCCGGTATTTAAAATAAATGGATAATCGTTGCTAGGCTGATGGCCGGTGGATTGCAGACTAACCGGCACAATCCGCGCCCGACGATTCGGGGTAAAAAACTCACCTTCGGCAAAAAAGCGTTTGCTGCCCCACTGTACTGGTGCAAGATTTTGATACTCGTCAAAACTTAAACCAGCTAGGCCAGCCAGATTAAAATCACGCCGCACCTGATTATCACTGTTCTGCTCGGCAGATAACGCGGCATGCTCGACAAACACCGCATGCGGATGCGGATAATCAAAGCCCGCAAAACCCATTTTTTGCGCAACTTGTGCCAGCGCCCACCAGTCAGGCCGCGCCTCGCCAGCCGCAGGCAACACCGCCCGCTGCCGTGAAATCAGCCGCTCTGAGTTAGTGACTGTGCCGTCTTTTTCGCTCCAGCCCATCGCCGGCAACAGCACATCGGCGACGCGGGTACAGTCGGTGTCGGCCATCACTTCGGACACAATCACCAGCGGACAATCGGCCAGTGCTTGCTTGACCTGATCGGCATTCGGTAACGACACGATCGGATTGGTCGCCATAATCCAGATTGCTTTGATTTTGCCACTTGCGACCGCATCGAACAGCTCAACCGCTTTTAAGCCTTGCTCGGTCACGATGGTCGGTGACTGCCAGAAGGTTTGTACCAAGTTGCGATGGGTTGGATTTTGGATGTCCATATGCGCGGCCAGCATGTTCGACAGGCCACCGACTTCACGGCCACCCATCGCATTCGGTTGACCGGTCAATGAGAACGGCCCCGCGCCGATCTTGCCGATACGACCCGTCGCCAGATGTACGTTTAGGATGGCGTTCACTTTATCGGTGCCTTGACCGCTTTGATTCACGCCCATGCTAAACAGCGTCATCGCCTTGGGTGTGTCGATAAACCATTGACAAAACTGCGCCAAATCCTCCGCCGCCACGCCCAAACGCGCGGCCACACTGTGCTTGGCATCACCGACTGCCACGTCCGCCCTCGCGCTAAGTAATGCCGCCTCAATCCCATCGGTATAATGGCTGATATAGTCGTGGTCGAGTGCGAATTGATCGGCCAGTTGCACCAACAAATAGTTAAATAACAACACATCCATGCCGCCTTTAATCGGCAGATGCAGATCGGCGATTTCATTGGTCGCGGTAGCACGCGGGTCGATGTTGACGATTTTTAAATTGGGGTTTTGCGCTTTGGCAGCTTTGATGCGCTGAAATAAAATCGGATGACACCATGCGGCATTCGATCCGACCAGCACCAGCAAATCCGCTTGCTCAAAGTCTTCATAGCTGTTCGGGACGGTATCACTGCCAAATGCCCGCTTATGCCCCGCCACTGCTGACGACATGCACAGCCGCGAATTGGTATCAATATTCGCTGTGCCGATAAAGCCCTTCGCTAGCTTATTCACCACATAATAATCTTCGGTCAGCAACTGACCCGACACATAAAAAGCCACCGCCTCAGCACCATGTGCGTCAACGATGGTGTGCAACTGATCGGCAATATAGGCCGTCGCTTGCGCCCAATCCGCCCGCACACCGCCAATACTTGGATATAGCAACCGACCTTCGGGGCGCACCGTTTCACCGAGTGCCGAGCCTTTGACACACAGTCGGCCAAAGTTGGCAGGATGCGCAGGATCACCTTGAATACGCAGGGCTTGTTGTGTGCCGGTTTGATCAGGGTCGATTTCGGCCAGCACGCCACAACCGACACCGCAGTAGGCGCAAGTGGTTTTGACCACGCCATGATGCTGGAGTTGATCGGCCTTAAAATCAGTCGCCATCAAGCTGTTCATACCGCCCCCCCAAACATCAACTGATCACGGATTGCGCCGACCGCTGTACCTTGTTGGATCAAATTAAAATACGCCATGCCATCTTGGGTGTCGCCGTATAGCACTGCGCCAACCAGCTTTTCATTTTTAAAAAACAATCGTTTATAAACAGAATTGGCCAAATCCCGATAAATCACACTCTCACTGTCAATGCCGCTAAAGTCCCCTGCTGAATATAGATTTACGCCGGTGACTTTTAAGGTGGTGGCCGTGGGTTTTTGGCTAAAACGGGCAAAACCCAACTCAGCCAAATGATTGGCGCAGACTTTGGCCTGCTCAAACAACGGCGCAACCAACCCAAACAACGCGCCGCGATGCTGTACACATTCGCCGACGGCATAAATGCGCGGGTCGGAGGTTTGCAGGGTATCGTTGACCAAAATCGCCTTATCGACCTGCAAACCCATGTCTTTGGCCAGTTGCACATTCGGACGCACACCCACGGCCATCACAATCAATTGACCGTCTAGCATCGTGCCGTCTTTAAACGCCAAACCCTTTAAACTGCCATCGTCATGCAGCGCGATATGATCGGTTTTGGCATTTAGTACAAAATTTACGCCTTGCTGTTGCAGGAAGTTTTTTAATAAATCGGCGGCTTCTGGGTCTAACTGCCGATTGAGCAAATAACCCACATCATGAACCACAGTGACGTTTACACCGCGCTTGTTGAGGCCATTGGCAGCTTCCAAGCCGAGCAATCCGCCGCCGATCACAATCACGTTTTGGCAGTGCATCGCTTGCGCCAGCATGTTTTCGACATCTTGAATGTCACGAAATGACAGAACCGCCGGATGCTGATGATTCGGCAGCGGAATCATGAATGGATTCGAGCCAGTCGCCAGCAACAGCCGCTCATAGCCCAGCACCTCGCCGCTATCGAGTTGCACTTCGCGGCGGGCGCGATTGACTGCTTGCACAATCACGCCAGCTTTTAGGCTGATGCCGTGTTCGGCGTACCACTCAAGTCGGTTCAGCATGATTTGATCAAAGGTTTTTTCACCGGCCAACACGGGTGACAGCAAAATGCGATTGTAAGCACCGTGCGGCTCTTTACTAATCACGGTGATCTGATAACGCTCCGGATGCAGCACCAGCAGCTCTTCCACCGTGCGCATCGCAGCCATGCCATTGCCGACCACGACCAGACGTGACGGCTTCGGCAGGTGTGCAGCAAGGGGTTGGGCGGTTGGCAACATCGTGCATCCTCAGGATTTGAATATCCGCAAAATAAAAAGCGCCCATACCGATTTCTCGATATGAGCGCCTTTGCTCAAATGATACTGACCACGCCATTACAGCCAGTATCGTGTACCACAGTGAGTCCCATACAACTCAAGCAAAATAAAGCACAAAGCATGCCAAATAATTTTTATAAAAAAATCATTATTATAAGTCAAAAATGCCTAGGTGAGCACGTTATGGCACAATCATCTGCACTGCTTTGAGCCAAGCTGCACAGTAATGGCACAGGCATATGAAACGCTAGGAAGGCAAGTCGATATACTCTAAACTCTCTGGTATTTCATGTCGTTGATGATATTTTGGAGTGTGTGATGAAAAAATTGACTGCTGCCGCTGGTGCTGCGATATGCGCTGCTGTGTTGCTTGCTGGATGTTCAAGCACACCCACTCGTGCTGATCTGATGCGTGGGCATGCAGCAGATACACAAGCACAAGCAGCAACCAAAAATCGGCTTGCTGCTGACTGGGATCGTGGTCAAGCCGCGATTGCATCTGGTGAAAAAAAGATTAAAGATGGCGAGCGGCTGGTCAATGAGGGCAAACGCGAGTTACGTCAAGGACAACGGTTGGTACGCGACAGTGAACGCGAGTTTAAACAAAACTTTCCTGATCTATCCATCAGCGCAAAGTAAGACGATGTGATATACAGCCTACTGGGTGTATCTGATTAGGGATTGATCCGCACCACGACCGGACAGCCCTTAAATTCAGCCGCCTGTGCCACGGCATCACGCTGACCCAATAGCCGCGCATACTCCGTGCGCGCTGTATTGGAGCGTTCTGACATGCCCACCGATACACTCGGCACGACCGCAACACGGCCACCGCTACCAAACACCCCGCCCAATCCGACCGACACCCCACTGCTGCGCTGCTTTGGCACTTCCACGCCATCGCGCAGATACTGACTCATGCGCAAATACTCACTGCGTAATTGCGGACAAGTCAGCGACTGGTATTGGGTCGGCGAGACGTACAACGGCTTTGGCGGCGTACTCGCGCAGCCAACCAGCCCGAATACAACACCGATCCCAAGCAGTACAGCGGTTTTGATTGAGATCGACATGGCAGCTGTTACCCTCATCTTTAAGGTTGGGAACTGTTAATCTCATCAAACAACGCCACATACGCCAAGGTCAACTTGTGCGCGTCATCCAAATGAATCAATGGTTGGTTTTTCTGATGAGACTCTTTCATGATCACAGACGGCGGTAACATCGCCGCAAACACTGGCAAACCGTCATCTTTGAGCTGTTGTACCACTTGCTGCGGCAACGTGGCGCGAGACTGGTATTGATTTACCACGATGCCTTCGACCGCAAGCTTGGGATTATGGTCAGATTTGGTTTCGACCACGTTTTCAAGTAGGGTTTGCAAAGCACGATGCGAAAACACATCACAGTCAAACGGGATGACTACCCGATCACCCGCAATCAACGCCGCAAGCGTATAAAAATTAAACGCTGGTGCGGTATCAATAAACACCAAATCAAACTGCCCAGATAACTGATTCAAGGCATCACGCAGCTTAAAAATCTTGTGTTTGCTTTGCAGCGCGTGTTCCATCTCGCCCAGTGCTGGACTGGCCGGAATCACGGATAAACGCTCAAACTGGGTCGGATGAATATAATCCGCTAGACTTTCTTCTTTGTTTTTTAGGATTGAACCCAGCGCTGAACCGAGTAAACCTTTATTCTGGCCTGCGCTCAACAATGCCTCAAAATAACCACCAATGTTCGGCTCTAGCGCGGGATTACCCGCGCCGTGCGTGGCTTTTTCGCCGAGCAAATACTGGCTGGAGTTACATTGTGGATCAAGGTCGATCACCAGCGTCCGGTAGCCGCGAGCGGCGGCAATCGCTGCAAGGTTTACGGTAATACTGGATTTACCGACCCCGCCTTTTTGATTAAACACCACTCGACACAGCATCACACACTCCCCAAAACCTTAAAATACAAAACCATAGCTTATCGCAAATTATAGCACTGGCTTGGCAATCGCAAGCCATAAAATCGCCACGTAGGCAATCGTGGCGACAAACACGCCGGTCTTAAACTGACTCACGGTTGCCGTATCACGAAACGCCTTCACAGACGCCGAAATTGCCACAAGGAATAAAACAATCTTGGCAAAAATCCAATGCGGATAAATCGGCAGGTACATCAGCACACTCAGCCCCGTCAACAGTACCACCGTATAAACAATATGCGGCGCGATCTTAAAAAACTTACTCATTCCAGCAGATGCAAGTTGGCCGCTTGGATTTGGCGCCAGCATGCCCAACACAGCACGCGTGGCAAACATCAAAATCGCCAGCACAGCAAAACTCATGTGCAACACTTTGATCAGCATCATAAACAAAACACCTCAGTCGTTTAACAAACCGTCCACATGAAAAAAATCTAGGCTTTTGGCGCATGTGCGCAGGCCGGACTGTCCGGTGCTTGCCCCGTCCATTCGGTCGGGCTATACGCATGAATCGCGAGCGCGTGAATCGTGCCGCCATGTGCGCTCAGTAACTCAGCCGCAAGCGCATAGACTTTTTGGTGTCGCTGTACGGCGCGTAAACCGTCAAAAGCCGCACTGACAATGGTCACCTTAAAGTGGCTTTCTTTGCCTTCAAAATAACCGCCATGCCCGCGAGACTCATTGTCTACCTGTAACACACTCGGTGCGAGTGCTTGCAAACGGTCATGCAATTGCTGTTGCAACACTCCCATACTGACCTCAACTGTGACTTGATGATTTCACCCGCCAAATTCTAGCGGATTACTGAGCAACCTGCGGCACTTTGTTTACCTAGCGGTGTGGTTTGCCTAGCGGCGTGCGGCACTTTGTTGGTAGATCGGCATCACGCGTGGCAACAGTTGCTGAATCTGACCAATCCGATCACCGGTCGATGGGTGGGTACTGAGGAATTTTGGTGGTTCGCCTTGGCTGGCCTGCCGCATTTTTTGCCATAAGGTCAGTGCGGCTTGTGGGTTATAGCCCGCCCGCGCCATGAGCTCTAAGCCCAACACATCAGCTTCTTCTTCCTGCGCCCGACTGTGCGGCAATTGCAAGCCAAGCTGTGCTGCCATACCCGCCACTTGTGTTTGGCCTTCGGTCAGACCGACCACACTGGCCAACAGCCCAAGGCCAGTCTGCTGTGCGACATCGCGTGACATCCGTTCGCGGGCATGTTCGCGCAGGGCGTGGGCAATTTCGTGTCCCATAATCGCGGCAATCTCAGCATCAGTCAGTTGTAATCGGCTAATAATGCCGCTGTAGAACATGACCTTACCACCGGGCATCACAAAAGCATTCAGCTCGTTACTTTGAATAATATTCACTTCCCACTGCCAGCTACGCGCATCAGCCCGAAACGTCCCCACATGCGGGACGAGACGATTGGAAATCCCACGCAAACGCGCAAGCATCGCTGCATCGCGGTTCAGCACGTTTTTTTGCCGTGCTTCTGCCAGCATTTCTTGATAGGCCTTGCCAGACAATGCATTGACCTCCTCGCTTGAGACCAATAGCAATTGCTTACGATTCACGCCAGTCGCCCCTTCTTGGGTGGTGCTGACGCAACCGGTCAAGCCGACACTGGCTGCCAATAGGGTGATACTGATCCAACGCAATGACATGCTGACTCTCCTCAATATTCGGTCGGTGCGACTAGTATGCGGCTGTTTCATAGAGACTGCCGCCACCGTCGTAACGCGCTCATCGCTTAATTGGCTGAATAGTAACGTATCAGTTGGGCAGTACCAACGTAGTTTTACGGCAGAATCTAGGCGTTTTTGTAGGGCATTATTTTTGTAATTGGCTAAAAAATTATCACTTAGCACAGACCAGTTAAATCTTTTACGCAAACTGCTTGACTCAACCCAAAAAATCGCTATTATTGCTGCTCTCGACGCGGGAATAGCTCAGTTGGTAGAGCACGACCTTGCCAAGGTCGGGGTCGAGGGTTCGAATCCCTTTTCCCGCTCCAAATTTTGTAATGCTTAACATGGCCAACGGCCAGCCGAAATTCAGCTAATGCTTTGTTTCGGATTGAAAAGAGCCGGACTTTGTTCCGGCTTTTTGCATATTTGATCTTGCTAAAACCTGCACACGATTGGCGGCAACAAACAGATGTTTTGAGTGGCGACGGGTCGGTGATTCAAGGATTTTGCAAAGATGTTTGGCATTGTTGACCGTCAAATTTTCAGCCAATCGACTGCACTCGCGTGCATGTTGGCGCGTGCAGGAGTAATACCATGAGCCACCGTGCAGCCTCGATACAGGGTTCTTTAGTCGCATTGGTCACCCCGATGTTTGAGGATGGCTCGCTCGACTGGGATGGGCTGGATCGACTGGTGGATTGGCATATTGCGCAAGGCACTGACGGTCTGGTGGCGGTCGGGACGACGGGCGAATCCGCCACGCTCGATGTGGCGGAGCATTCACAAGTGATTGCGCGGGTCATTGCACGCACGGCAGGTCGTGTACCGGTGATCGCAGGCACCGGCGCAAATTCGACTCGTGAAGCGATTGAACTGACCGATACTGCGCGCAAACTCGGCGCAGATGCCGCCCTGCTGGTCACGCCGTATTACAATAAACCGACCCAAGAAGGGCTATATCAGCATTATCGTGCGGTGGCCGAAGCGGTCGATTTGCCACAAATGCTGTATAACGTACCCGGCCGCACGGGCGTGGATATGCACAACGATACCGTGCTGCGCTTGGCTGATATTGACACGATTTTTTCGATTAAGGACGCCACGGGGGATCTAACTCGTGGTAAAGATCTGATCGACCGCTTAAATGGTCGCCTTAATGTCTTTTCAGGCGATGATGCCACGGCATGGCAGTTGATCGGCTTGGGTGCGCGCGGTAATGTTTCTGTGACTGCCAATGTCGCACCAAAGCTGATGCATGAGATCTGTCAAGCCGCGCTAAACGGCGATCTGGCCACGGCAGAACAACTCAACGCCCAGATTGAAGTGCTGCACAGCGTCTTGTTTTGTGAGTCGAATCCGATTCCAGTCAAGTGGGCGTTGTACGCGATGGGACAGATTCAACGCGGTATTCGTCTACCGCTGACCGTACTGGCTGAGTCGTACCAACCATTGATTACGCAAGCGTTGCGTGATACACAACTGATCGGTCGCTAAGCGGTGTTTTTACCGTCCTTCAAGCAGGGCGTCATTGTTGAGGATGCATCATGTTACAGCGTTTTAGGCTAAATTCGCTTGGACTGCCACTCCTGTTGGCAGTCGGTATGGCCACTACCGGCTGTAGCAAGCTTGCCGTCAATAACAGTTCGCTCGACTATCGCGACGCCAAGCCGCTCCCCCCCCTACAACTGCCTGCGGGTCAAGCCACGCGGCCATTTGTCGCGTTGTATCCTGTGCCAGCCCTGCCAGAGCAACCCCCAGAAAACGCACCGGTCGTGACCAACGAAAAAGGCAACCGCTTTTTAATGCCCGCACCACAACCACTGGATACTGCTGCGTTACAAGCGCGTGCCAGTGTTGATGTCGGGCGCCCGAGTGCGCCGACGATTGTGGTGGATGGCAATGGTTTTCCGATCTTGCGCATCGACGGCAACAGTGATCGTGGCTGGGAATCTTTGCTACAATCACTCGCGACTGCTCAGATCGACGTGACCCGCAATACCCGTGCCACTGGTCAGATTGAGATTCGGCGAGAAGGTCAGCCTTATATTTTACGCTTAGGCCGCTCGGGAAGTGCCACCACCGTGAGTGTGCAAGATCGCCAAGATACGCTGGCCGATCCTGCGCTGACCACCTCTTTGCTCAACCAAATCATCCAACACTGGCCGATTTGAACGGAACCCTTTGAATCATGCAAAAACAAGCCCTGCTCTACACCGGCAAAGCCAAATCGGTCTATGAAACCACTGATCCAGATCATTTGGTCTTGGTGTTTCGTGATGATACCTCTGCATTTGATGGCAAAAAAGTAGAACAACTGGCCAAAAAAGGCCGCGTGAACAATCGCTTTAATGCGTTCATCATGCAAAAGCTGGCCGATGCAGGCATTCCGACGCATTTTGAAAAATTGCTCACGCCGGATGAAGTACTGGTTAAGCGCCTCAACATGATTCCGGTCGAATGTGTGATCCGCAACTACGCCGCAGGCAGTCTGTGCCGCCGTGTCGGGGTGGAAGAAGGCCGCCCCTTGACCCCGCCGACCTTTGAGCTGTTTTATAAAGACGACGCGCTCGGCGATCCGATGGTCAACGAATCATTGGCGGTGACACTCGGCTGGGCAACTGCTGAACAACTGGCCGAAATGAAAGCACTGACCTACCGTGTCAACGACGTGCTGAACAGCCTGTTCGATCAAGGCGGCATGATGCTGGTGGACTTTAAGCTAGAGTTCGGCGTGTTTCATGGTCAGATCGTGCTAGGCGATGAGTTTTCGCCTGATGGTTGCCGTCTGTGGGACAAAGAAACCAAGAAAAAACTCGACAAAGACCGCTTCCGCCAAGGCTTGGGCGGTGTGATCGAAGCCTACGAAGAAGTGTCGCAGCGGATTGGGGTTGATCTGAGCGATCTGTGAGCCGCTGTAATAAATCGTTGAAAATGCTTGAGCAGCACCCGACTGCTCTCGTATAATCCGCGCCACGGGAAGGTGGCAGAGTGGTTGAATGTACCGGACTCGAAATTCGGCGTAGGGCTTGCCCCTACCGAGGGTTCGAATCCCTCCCTTCCCGCCATATACTGTTTTAAGTTATTGAAAAACAGACCAAAAACCCTAGAGCCATAAGGCTTTAGGGTTTTTTTATGCCCAAACCCGTACAGGCAAATATAGCGAATAACACCAACAAAAGTTGGTATATTTGTTGGTATAGAACGTACCAACAGGATTACTGATACAGTGCCCACCACTTGTGGGCGGTGTCAAAGCTTTAAATACCTAGGCTCAAACGCAAACGGGGTATTTTGCACTTTCTCAAGACTTGCCCGTACCCAATTTGGCTTGTTTGCGGTGGGCAAATCATCGCTGTGGTCAATATCCGAATCAGACAGCCGTTTAAGTGCTTCTAATTCGGCCAATTGCTCCATCGTCAGCGGTACAGGCTGTTCACCTTTTCGGTAGATTTTTCTGGTAACTGGCATGGTACACCTCACGTTCTTTTGCAAAGGCTTTAGGTTTTTTTATACTTCATCTTCATCATCTGGTAGATTGATTGCACAAATTTTAATTTCATCAGTCAAAAGCGATGCACCGACCCGCACCGCTGCGAGTGCCTGCTCCGTGCCAAAGTGCTTGAGTGCCTGATCAAGATGCGTTTCATAATCATGCTCCATGACCGCTTCTACCGCTAGATACTCACATCGAACCGTACCGTGATCAGTGACTTGCCAGTAGGGACATAGCACCCGTTTATAACCACAGGCATAACTTGCCTCACGCGACTCTTTACCGAACATCTCGAGAGAAGGGTTCGGCGGCAAATCACCATCTGGTAGCTCAACCACCTGATAGCAGTATTCACCACGTGGAATCAAAGCTCTGCGCCCACCATCATCCATTTCAAACTATCCCCTCAAAAACCGCCCAAACTCCCGCACAAACACCAGCGGTTGATCCAGCATCGGCATATGTCCCGACTGCGCAAAAATCACCTGACGACCATTCGGCAACATCTCAGTAAACCGTGTCTGCCCTTCGACCGCGTACAAGCGTGAGCGCGCACCACTAAACACCGTCACTGGAACCTGCATATCCGCCAGCGTGTCGCGCAGATCATAGCCCTGCTCGATATACGCCTGCATGCCATGAATCAGTGTTGACCAACCCTGCATCGGCATCGCGTACTGCATCAACTGTGGAAAGCGTGACAGTGGCGCAAGCAACCGCCGCTGTGTGCGCGAATGCACCGTTTCATTGACAAAATCCGCCAAGCTTTGCAGTAACTCATGCTTAAACTCAACCGGAATCTGCGTATGTGACAGGTGCAAATGCGGCTGCGCCCGTGCAATCAAGCCCTGAAACTGCGCAAACGTCTGCGTTTGCCGCTCACCGAATACCCCATGCGACCAATCCGACTTGTGGGGAATCACTGGCGACTGATCAATGTGCAAATAACGCAACACCCCGCCAAACTGCCCCGCCGCATGTAGTTTTAAACTGAGCAACGCCCCCATCGACACACCCGCCAAGATCACCTGACTTAAGCCCAGTTGTTGGCGCATCGCCACAATATCCAACACATAATCTTCAATAAAATCAGACTGTGCTGGCTTGACCTGACTGGCTTTACCGAAGCCGCGTAAATACGGCAAATAAAACTGATATTGACGGGTAAATGGCAATATAAACGGCAGCCACAACGCTGCATCCATGCCAAACCCATGCAGCATAATCACCGGCTGACCACGACCGATCACCAGCACGGGCATCTGCTGCCCATCGTGTAGGCGGATTTTTTTAACTGTGGGGCGAGTAAGCACTTGAGGTTTCCAGCCATTCATCATCGGGATTGGCTGATGATACCGCAGCTTGTTTGAATAAAAAACAGAATTTGACATTGACAATTGTCAACAACAAACACAGGCTTAAAAAAACCGTTGTATCCCATGATTGCCACAGGAGTATGCTCATGCAGCCCCCACAAAAAATCGCCAGACCACTGGTTAAAGCCAGCCTACGCAGCACCTTTAAGCTGGGCAGCCGTAGTCCACTACCACTGCGCTTATTACGCGCCAGCATGGAGCTTGGCGCGGGTCTATTCGTCGCACGACGTGATGTGCGTTTTAGCACCGTAACGCTCGGTGCAGCGACAGCATTGTGTGCCGTACCCCAAAAAAATGAACGACAGCACAATGCACACGCCACAACAGACAGCAGTAAACGTGTCATTTTGCACTTACACGGCGGGGCATTTTTTGCGGGATCGTCGAATACTCATCGCGCGATGGCAAGCGAGTTGGCGGCACGCTGTCATGCCAGTGTGTATATGTTGGATTATCGGCGCGCACCAGAGCATGTGTATCCGGCGGCATTGCAAGACGGCTTAAATGCCTATCACGCGCTACTGGGTCAAGGCTGGATGCCGGAACAGATTTTTTTAGGCGGTGACTCTGGGGGTTGCGCCCATATTTTGAGTATGGCGGTTGCCCTACGCGACCAAGGCTCACCGCTGCCTGCTGGCCTGTTTATGATGTCGCCGTTTGTTGATCTGACGCTCAGTCTCCCCTCAGTGACGGCACATGCCAAACGCGACCCGATGATTACTGTACAAGCGCTCAAACGTGGCGCAAACGCTTATCGTGGCAAGCTCGCGCTCAACGATCCGAGAATCTCACCGCTATTTGCCAAACTACACGATCTACCCCCTGTACTGATTCAGGTCGGCAGCGAGGAAATCTTACACGATGATGCGATTCGTCTCGCTGAGCGTATCAAATCGACCGGCGGTCAAGTCCACTGCCATATTTATCAAGGGATGTGGCATAACTTCCAAATGTTTAATCGGCTCATTACGAATGCTGAGGACGCGCTGGAGCAAATCGCGGCGTTTGTCCATCGACCTATCTCATAAAACAAGCGCTGTGGTATGTTAACGCGAGAACAAATGTTTGACCCCCTGCTCATCAGACACTCTGAATTTACTTTGATCTGGCAGCAGTTTAACCGCACATGGCAACATGCTGCTGAGCTGCCACTGTCGCTGGCATTGACCGATTTGGCGGCATATATTCCACGTCTGATTCGCGTCGGTGATCATGAGGAGTTGCTGCATGTTTTTGCGGTGATCGAGTTATGGCTTACCACGGGTACGCCTGAAGTACAGCGGCTGACTTTAATCGCGTTGCTACGTTATTTGCAGATGGTCAACTGCTTTGATCAATACATCCTTGAACAAGTCAATCGGATGCTACTGCCCAACACCCGAGAGCGTTGCGCAGAGTATCTGATCTGCTGGGATTATCTACCGCTGTTATCCGCGTCTTAAAGCTTGCCCCAACGCTCAGCCTGCAAGCGTGCCGCTTCCCGCTCGCGTGGATTCTCAGCGGGCTGATATAGCTTGTGACCTTTTAATTCAGCGGGTAAATAATCCTGCTTCACAAAGTGGTCTGGAAAATCATGCGCATATTGATAGCCCGCCGCATGACCTTGCTGCTTCATCAGTTCAGTCGGGGCATTGCGCAAGTGTAACGGCACGGGCAAGTGTGCGGTTTTTTCGGCCAGCGCGAGTGCCGCGTTGATCGCTTTATAGGTACTGTTGCTTTTGGCACTGGTGGCAAGATACACGGCAGTTTGTCCCAGTACGATCCGACATTCGGGATAGCCCAAGGCTTGCACCGCCCGAAAGCACTCCCCCGCCAATAGCAGCGCATTCGGGTTGGCATTGCCGATGTCTTCACTGGCCAAAATCAACATACGCCGTGCAATAAACAGCGGATCTTCGCCGCCTTTAATCATCCGTGCCATCCAGTACAGTGCCGCATCAGGGTCACTGCCGCGCAGCGATTTAATAAACGCCGAAACAATGTCGTAGTGCTGATCGCCAGACTTGTCGTAACGCACGATGTTTTGTTGCGCACTGTGTAGCACCAGATCATTGCTGATCTGTACCGATTGATCTTCGGGCTGGGTATCTATGGTCAGTTCGAGTAGATTGAGTAATTTACGTGCATCACCGCCAGACAGTTGTAGCAGCGCATCGACCTCGACCAGCGTGATTTGGCGTTGTTTTAAGATCTGATCTTGCCGTAAAGCGCGTTTGAGTACCGCAATCATCTCATCGCGATTCAGCGGCTGCAAGGTATAGACCTGACAGCGTGACAACAGCGCGTGATTGACTTCAAATGAGGGGTTTTCAGTGGTCGCGCCGATCAGGGTAATTTGGCCTTTTTCGACCGCAGCCAGTAGCGCATCTTGTTGGCTTTTATTAAAGCGATGAATCTCGTCGATAAATAACACTGGTGGCAGCAGATCGCCACCTTGTGCAATCACCTCACGCAACTCTTTCACGCCGGTATTGATCGCAGACAGGCTGACCAAAGGCCGATCCACTGCTTCTGCCAGCAGTAGTGCCAACGTGGTTTTACCCACGCCTGCTGCACCCCAGAGGATCATCGACGGCAGCTTGCCCTGATCGACGATCTGCCGCAGCGGCGCACCCTCACCAAGCAGGTGACGCTGACCAATCACCTCGGCCAGACTGCGTGGGCGGATACGTTCGGGAAGCGGAATCATGCAGGCGACCTGTGTCAATACTGACCGTATTTAAGATAAGCGATAGTAAGTGATCCATCCTGCCGCAGCAATGCAACCGCGCAGCATGGCCGGTGGCAAAAGTGTTATATCCACCAGACAAAATGAGCATCATGGCCTGTGGTCGCGCTGTATCAAATGCTAGGTTAAGTCGCAGCAAAATTAACCAACCGACAGGAGTCCACCACAATGCCTAACACCAACAGCGAACGCAGCACTTTGCTGCACTGCTTACTCTACTGGGAGCAACGCGCACCCCAACAAGTTTACCTGACCCAGCCCTATCCTGATGGCAGTGTACAAAACTGGACGTGGCAGCAGGTCGGTGACGAAGTGCGACGGATTGCCCAATACCTGCAATCGGTTGGTTTGCCCGCGCACAGCAATATCGCACTACTGGGTCGCAACTCGGCACATTGGATCATGGCTGATCTGGCGATTTGGATGGCGGGACACGTGACCGTGCCACTGTATCCCACCTTAAACGCTGACTCTGCCGCATATGTACTCGAGCACAGTGACGCCAAATTACTGATCGTCGGCAAAATGGATGGCAAAGCCGATGGCTGGCACGAGATTAAAAACATTATTCCGGCTGAGCTACCGATCATCGCCACACCGCTCGCTCCTGCGGAACTGAGCAAAAAAGCACAATGGACAGACCTGATCCAAAGCGTGCCACCACTGGCGCAACCCACCCTACCACCGCTTGATCAGGTTGCCACGATTATTTACACATCCGGCAGCACTGGGCGGCCAAAAGGCGTGATCCATAGCTTCGGCAACATGATGGCGATCGCCAATAACATGGCGGATGAGTGGGGCTTTAACGCCAAAGATCGGATGCTTTCTTATTTGCCATTGGCACATGCTGCCGAGCGTGCAGCGGTCGAAAGTATCTCCTTATATGCTGGATTTCAGGTATTTTTTTCGCAAGGACTAGAAACGTTTGTACAAGACCTACAGCGCGCCAAGCCGACAATTTTCTTTTCAGTGCCACGCTTGTGGACGAAGTTTTATCTGGGCGTGTGCGAAAAGCTACCGCTCAAAAAACAACTGATACTGTTTAAAGTCCCCGTGCTGAACAAACTGATCAAAAAGAAAATCCTCACCCAACTTGGCTTGCAACAAGTGCGTATGGCACTGACCGGTTCTGCACCACTGCCGCCGCATGTGATTGCGTGGTATCGCAGTCTGGGACTTGAACTGCTCGACGTGTATGGCATGTCTGAAAACTTTGCCTACT
>OGCL01000313.1_pt1 | contig 55000 bp, 55 predicted proteins | sample 1570041 | NCBI WGS metagenome assembly OGCL01 (sample SAMN06266162, study PRJEB24511) | hot springs metagenome | isolation source: Hot spring water | place: South Africa: Limpopo | collected 2015-06-22
ACCCCCGCACGCGGGGACAGGCCCCCCAACCCCCGCACGCGGGGACAGGCCCCCCAACCCCCGCACGCGGGGACAGGCCCCCCAACCCCCGCACGCGGGGACAGGGGGCATCCATAAAACCCGCCCGCTAGGGTTCAAGGTACGGGGCCAAACAGGGCGGGTTTATATTGAATTTATTTTGTTAATGGTCAGCGGGTGGCTAAACCCGCCCCTACAGAATTCGGTTGAGGAGATCGGCTCTCTTCTCTTTTCTCTCTTCTCTCTTCTCAAAGGGATTGGGTTACTAAACCCGCCCCTGCGAAATCTGGCCGAGGATGGGATGACAAGACACTGTACCTTACGGGTGTGGGAACCGCTGTATCCTATCGCAGGGGCCAAATTAGCCTAAAAACTCGGCTTGGGGCTGGCGTAAGCGGTGCGAATCTGGCGCAACGTATCAGCAAAAGGACAGTAAGCGGCTAAGCGGATAGCCACTGTGCGCCTCGTTAATCAGCACCGGAAAGTACATCTGCTAGTCGTAGTAGCCGTGGCAACAACTCACTTGCTGGTCACCATGGGTGGGCGCATCCCAGCCTCGGACCGGGGCTAGCACACGGTTTCAACCACCTGGGGCAAACGGGTTCGCCACGGATTCTTCTCGCACTTTCTAATGTGCCAGTATCCCTGCTACAGAACGGTATCCTTTACCTAGGGGCGGACAGGTGACCCAATCCGCAACCGCCAAGGAGCGGGTTGGGTGCCCATCTTACCGGGTGATCGATCGCCGGAATAAACCCGCTCATCTAGAATTTTGAATTGTAAATTTTGAATTGAGATCGTCGTGGCTAAACACTCAGGGACAGGCCAAGAACAACAGCAGGCGATCGTGGGGCGCTTAGGCGAGGCGATCGTGGGGGAATGGCTAGGTGGTCAGGGCTGGGAGGTGTTAGCACGCCGCTGGCATTGTCGCTGGGGGGAGATTGATTTGATTGCCCAGGGGGCGGCATTGGCGGAGGGACGGACGATCGCGGCGACGGCATTGCCGGCGGGAGAGCCAACCCTTGCGTTTGTGGAGGTCAAAACCCGACGGCACGGCAATTGGGATGCCGACGGCTTGCTGGCGATCACGCCCCAAAAACAGGCGAAACTCTGGAAAACGGCACAACTGTTCCTGGCGGCTGCCCCCCATCTGGCTAACCTCACCTGTCGGTTTGATGTGGCCCTAATTACCTATCGCGTAGCCCCGCGTCTGCGGTCTGGGGCAATCCCGATCGCGGCGGGGAAATCGGATAGAGAAGTGGGAGGTTCCGCTGGGGAGCGGCTGGGGGCACGATCGGCAAACGCGACAGCCATTGTGCTGGGACAACCGATGCACCGGGAGGGCTATATCCTGACACTGGCAACTTACCTGGCGAATGCCTTTGATGGCGGGGAGGCTGAATGAGCGATCGGGTGGGCTGGCAGGCGGGCTAACGCAAGGGGGTCCCGGCCAAACAGGTACCACTGAAGACGGCTCCATCCCAAACCGCTTGTTCAACCTGAGCACACAGAAGATTAGCCTGGGATAGGTTGGCCCCGCGCAGGATAGCTCCGATCAGCAGGGCTTCCTCTAGATCCGCTTGCGATAGATCGGCCCCAGCGAGGTTAGCATAACTGAGGTCTGCCTGGGCCAGGGTGCTTTTGACCAGATTGGCCCCGCGCAAATCAGCCCCGCGCAAGTCTACGGCGGTCAAGTCCACCTGGGCGAGGAGGGCGGCGCTCAGGAAGGCCCCCCCAAAGCTGGCTTGGCTCAGGTTGGTATCGAGCAAGTTGGCTCCCCGCAGGTCGGCATTGCGACAGTCAGCCCCCCGCAGATCGGCCCCCAGCAGGTCGGCTCCGCGTAGGTTGGCCCGCAGGTTGGCCCCCCGGAGATCGGCTCCGGACAGATCCGCCCCCCGCAAGTTCGCTTGGGAAAAGTCCACGCCAGCTAGTTGGGCACCCGTCAGATCCACGCCAGCCAGATCCACCTGGGCAAGATGGCGCACCTGACCGGCTCGAATGGCCACAAGGTCAAGGGAAGGATTGGGCATTAGGGGGTGACCTCCAAGGGTGAGGCATCGGCAACACCATCCGGGGGGCTACTGGTAGGACGATTCTCCTGCGGAGACGCTGCGCGATCGCTGCTCGTGGGGCGCGTCGGTTTACTCTCCTCGGCATCCTCCAGCCAAACGGCAGGCACCTGACTGGGTCGATCGGGCAATTGCATCATCCCCAGTTCCACCAGTTGAATCACCTGGCCGAGGAGATTTAGGAGGCTCGGATCAAACTGTCTGCCACTGCGTTCTTGGCACTGGGCGAGGGCCTGGTTGAGGCTCAGGGCCGGACGATCGCCACGGGGTTGGGTCATTTCTTGGAAATAGGCCACCAACCCCAAAATCCGAGCTTCCAGGGGAATCGCTTCCGCCTTCAGTCCCCCAGGCTGACCGCTGCCGTCCCAGTGTTCCAGGTGGTGCCGCACAATTTCCGTGACTGCTGCCAATTCCGGCATGGTTGCCAACAGTTGGGCGCTGAGTTGGGCACGATCGCGCCAGAGGGTGAGGCTGGCATCGTCTAAATCACTCGCCATGTGGGTAAACACCTCACTGGGGGCCTCCGCTAAGCCAATGCGGAAGAGCAACCCGGCTAATCGCAGTCGCCGAAGGCGCAGGGTGGGTAAGTCCAGCAGTTGCCCCAGGGTTTCGGACAAGGCCGCCACTTGCAGAGAGGCCACGGGATTGCAACCGTCGCGCTCATCCACCCGCTGGGCCATCCGCAGAAAAGCTTGGAGCTTATTGGCGGCCAAGTTACGGTTCAGGCGCAGGGCGCGTCCTTCCAGTTCCCACAACTCCCGTGCCTGCCGATTGACGGTCACCAGTTGTTGCTGACTGGTTTGCAGGTAGGACACAATGCGGGTGATGACCCCGGTGAGATCCGCTGGCGTTGGGCTGAGGTGGGCCTCCATATCCGCTTGCATCTGGTGGAGGCGATCGGCGAGGGCGGCATCATAGTGCCCCAGGTGTTGAATCAAAATCTGCGCAGTGGTGCTTACCAGGGCACGATCGAAGGTCCAAAGGCCATAAAACTTCCGTTCGGTGTCGGTTTCCGGTCGCCCCTCGGCCCGGTAGTCCGCTGGGGCCAGTTCTTGACACAACACCATCGCCGCATAGTCCGGGGCCAGAATAATCAGATTCCACTCAGCCGCGAGGGCATCCGCCGGGTCAAGGTTAACCAGGGCCACATTGGCCAGTTGACTGGTGGGATGCTCGGCAAAACCACTTTCGGCCACGGCAGCGATCGCCACCTGCTGGGAACACTGGGCCAAGTCGTAGTAGCGATCGGCTTCTTGCAGGTACCACTTGCCCTGCTGAAAGGTGACTAAAATGAGGGGCAACAGATGGGGCAGGGCGGGGGCATCTGAAGCCAGGGCTGACCCCGATCGCTGCGCCTCCGATCGCTGCGCCTCCGATCGCTGCGCCTCCGATCGCTGCAAAATATAGTCTTCGAGGGCATGGCAGAGGGCGATTAACGTGTTCTTGAAATACACCCCATAACTAGAGGGCAATTGGCCACCGGGGAGGGATGCCTTTAATTGGGTCAGCGTAGACTCCAGTTCCATGCCAGCTTGTACGCACGCGATCGACTGCTTCCCATGATTTCATATTTTTTGACCAGTCTGCGGGTCTGTGGATCTAAACCCGATCATCTCCATCCTGATCGGGGGATGCAAGGGGTGAAGACACTGAAGTCTGGCATTCAGGACACGAATTCAGGGCCAGGATTCAGGGTAAGGGTTCTCTGACGCAATGGAACCCATCGGAACTTCCCCCTGATGAGCGCGTCATTACAAATTAACAAGTTTGATGCCAGACGATAACGTAAACAAGCCAGTATGATGAAAGAAGGAGTTTTGCAACATGAGTCAACTCCCCGATACCGTTTTGCAAAATGGTGAGAAGAGGTAACTATGCGATCGACATCCATGCAACAGGGTCTTCAACTTTGCGGAATCCTGTCTCTAGCGCTGCTGGGGAGTAGTGTTGCCGCCTACGGTCAAGCCGTCTACTCTGACTATCAGTATAATGCGTTGCCCCCGCCTCCCGTGCAGGCAATTCCCGTTTTATCGCCAACCCAATATCAGGCCCAGCAGGTGCAGTTTGAACCCCTGCCTGAATCGAGCCTGCCGCCCGACTTCAGTGCCCCACCGCCGCCCACGGCGGGGTATATGTATTCGTCCCCACCCGGTATTGTGGTGGTGGACCCCCAACCTCCCCGTCGTAGTTATATCGGGGCTGGTGGGGTGATTGGGGCAGGTAACCCGGACCCGAATAACAGTGTCGCGCCGACGGATGGAGCCTTTGCTCTCTTTGGCAAAATTGGGTTTACCGATTATTTGTCCCTCCACTCATCGGCGGCCTTCGACAACGATCGCACCAATCTCATCTTTGCCCTGACGGGGGAAGCCCCAATCCGCAGTGTGGCAACCGGGCGGACCTTGTTTACCCCCTATCTTGGTGGGGGGGTGCTGGTGAATACGGGCGAAAACAGTGGCACCTATCCGGTCCTCTCGACAGGGGTGGACGCGCCGATTTCCCGTGATGTCAGCACCACGGTCCGCATGGATGTGGGCTTTGGGGGTCGGACGACGGATGTGGGCTTTGGCCTGGGGTTGAACTATAACTTCAACTTGGGTGTCTTTAAGTAAGGCTGTTGGCTGCTATCCGATCGGATAGTGGTCAGCGACCTCAGCCTGACTTTAGCGTGTTATTTAGCGTGTTATTCAGCGTGTTGTTGTGGCTGGCGCACCGCACCCATGCCTACCTTCCGGCTGCTCCAGATGTTCCTAGCGATCGTCCTGCTCCTGAGCCTGACGAATAGCAGTGTGGCAGCTGAGTGGGCCACGATCCGCCGTCGGGGACATTTGATTATTGGGGTTAAGGACAACCTTCTGCCCTTGGGGTTTCGGACTTCACCCCCTGATCCGGAGGGCAAATCTACGGGAGAACTTCAGGGCCTAGAAATTGATATTGCCCGCCAACTGGCCCAGGAACTCTTGGGTAAAGCGGATGCGGTGGTCCTCAAGCCCGTAGCTAACCGCGATCGCCTGCGCCTGGTGTTGGACAACGAGGTGGATCTGGTGATTGCCCAGGTAACGGCTACCCCTAGCCGTGCCCGTGTTGTGGCTTTCAGTGTGCCTTATTATCGCGATGGGACGGCGCTTTTGGTCCGGGCGGGAACGCTACACTCCCCTGACCCACTGAGTCGAGGCCCGATCGCGGTTCTGGAGGGTTCCAGCGCGATCGCGGTCCTGCAAGTGCTTTTTCCTCAAGCCCAGTTGCTAGGGGTGGATTCCTACCTGACTGCCCAGCAGCGGCTAGATCGTGGTGAGGCGATCGCGATCGCGGCGGATGCCAGTGTCCTCACGGGCTGGGTGCAGCAAAGTCCGGATTACCAGCTGCTCCCGTTCCGCCTCTCGACGGCTCCACTCAGCATTGTCCTGCCCAAGGGCCGTCAATATAACGATCTGCGGCAGTTGGTCAATGGTGCGATTCACCGCTGGCAGCGAAACGGCTGGCTCCAGGAACGCATTCAACACTGGGGCCTCTCGCTACCAGACACAAACAATGACCCTTAGTCACCCCAACAGCTTAGCGACCCATCAGCGCCCCAGTTCTCGCAGTCGCCGTTCCAGGGCATTCATGCGTTCTTCCAGATTCGATATTCCCTCTTCTAGCTAGCGTCTAGCCTTACATTTAACCTAGCGAAGATTACGGAACTTTTCCGCAACATTGCCGTCTTGGCCGCATAAGCTGCGTACCTTTACGGAGACGAGAGACGAATGCTGACGAAAATCGGTGTACCCAAAATCAGCATCCTGGGTGTGCTCAGTACCGCCCTGTTAGGGGTAGCTCCCCTGCCGACTTGGGCCAACACGGCTACAGTCCAAAATGCCAGCCAGCAGGCCACCGTCACGGGGGACAATAACCAGGTGATCCAGGTGATCAACCAGGTGAATGTCAATCATCCCGGCCAAGGCAACCTCAAGCGTGCCCTGAATAATACGGGGACGGTCCAGGATGCCGCCCAAGGGGCCACGGTCAACGGTCAGGACAATCAGGCCATCCAGACGACCACACAGGTCAATCAACGCGCCCCAGGAAATGCCCAGGGACGAGGAAATGATCGCGCTGTTGGGAATCAGGGTAATGGGAATCAGGGCAATGGGAATGCCTGGGGTCGCGATCGCAAACCATAGGTCAGGTTGGGAAGAGAATACCCCACATCCCAAACCAGGATTCTACTCAATGCAGCCTCGGCAACGATTCTCCTAGGGAGACGCTACGCGATCGTCAGTCGGTATTTAGGTCATTCCTAGAAAACGTCCAACCAGAATGCTTTCGGACTGACGCGATCGGGCATCATCAACTATTCTAAAGCTGAATAAATTGTTCAAGAATCTATCATTGATTCTCGATTTTTCATGTCTTTAGAAATTGTGACTTTGGATCATCTTTCCTTATTTATATAGGGTCAATGAATCCAAAAAAATTCTCAGAAAAAAGTCAAAAATCCGGGAACTTAAAATTGCAGAATGCGTCAAAAATACCATGAGCAAATGAATGCTAGTGTTGCTGATAATCTAACTGGTAATCTGACAACACTTAAGAGGTACCTCACGCGAATGCTCATCTAAGACTGCGACTACTTTGCTTTAGTGTTTGTTCACTCCCACAGTTCATAAGTCGTCGTAGTCTTCATCGAGAGACCGATTCCTTCCGGAAAATTTTTCACTGTTCTCACAGTTTTGAACTTGCACGGTTCGGAACTAACAACTCACTGAAACAACACAACTGCTAAGGAGAAAAATAATGCTGAAGAAAGCCTATGCCTTGGGTTTGCTGAGCCTCACCTCGCTGGGGATGATTGCGTTGCCTGCGTTCGCCGATACGGCGGTGATTCAGCGCAACACCCAGGATCTGTACATTGAAGGTCAGCGCAACACGGCAGTGCAAGACAGCCAGCAGATTAATATCAACCGGCAAACCAATGTTCGTCATCGGGATGCCAATGTTGGGGTTGTTCAAGATTCCTATCAGGGTGCAACGGTGGTTGGCAAGGACAATGCTGCCTATCAGGGTAGCACGCAAATCAATGTGAATGACGAGCGCCGCACTCCCGACGATCGGAAGCCCAATCCGGGACGCGGCCACGGTCGGGGTGGCATCTCAATTCAGCAAAAGTAAGCGATCGCAAGCTAGCTTCAAGGATGCAAAACCTTGGGGCTAGTGTTATCGATCGATGAGGTGCCTGACGGTGCCTGACAACGTTTCCGAGGTGGAATAGAAGCGCAGATCTGCCTGAGACGGATCTGTGTTTTTCCTATTGCTACATGATGTTTGTAAACGGAGTCAAGGCTGATGAACAGCAAACGTTTGGTACCCGGTTGGGTGCTGACCACCTTCCTGCTACTTCCCAATATGGCGTTGGCGAACCCTATTGAGGTGCGATCGGGCGACATGAGAATCCAGGTGGCGGATGACGGCCATGTCCAGATTACAGGCGATCAACTGCACGTACAGACCCCTGCCTATGGCTTCCAGAGATCGCCCTATCTCGATCGGAGTTATCGCTATCGACGGCCCGATCTATCGGCCTTCCGTCGCGCCTGCAACGGTCAGGCGGATACCCAGGAACAGGTGTATACCCAGCGATCGCCGGACGGTTCCATCTACCAACGGAGTTCAGTTGTTACCCGCGTCTGCCGCTAATGGAGAAACCCATGAAGATAAAACACCCGATTCGCGAAGCGATCCCTGCGGGCATCACCTCCCTGAGCCTTCTGGCAATGGCGACCCTATCTACCCTGCTCTGGCCGAGTAATCGGCCAGTGGCAGCCCAATGTGTGATCACCGATGTGGCGGTGCAAACGGCGATCACGGGCTCCCAGAAACCCGCCAAACAATCCAATCAGGTAACGATAGAGCGCCGGGGGGCCTGTAACGGTACCAGCAGCGTCAGTGTGGGTCAACAAGTCCAAGTGGGGGGCACGGGCCAAGTGGTCCAGCAACGCCAAAGCCAGCACCGCATTGAAGGGACCTCCCGCAACGAAACGGGGGTGCAGGGTCCCACGGTGGCCATTCCGGTCCAGGTGCAGGTGGATGTGTACAACGCTGCCGATCGCCTTCAGCATCCCTAAGCAACTTGTCCGCCACCCCAGGGGGCAGTCTGTCTAAAGAGTTACGTTACAGAGTTACAGAGTTACCGAGCATTGGGCGGCAAGACAACAGCCATCGTAGCGTTAGGGCTAGCCGCCTTTTTTTCTCACCCCCCGATCGCTTACAGCGAATAAACCTCTGGCCACACCAGGGTTTGGGCTGGGTCCCGCCACTGACACGCTTCAAAATGGGTCGCCAACGCCGTTGCACTGGGGCGAACGTCAGGATTGGTCGGAAACTTCACCTTGTGGCCATCCAACTTGGCATACATCGTCTGCCCCAACCAAGGGGCCACATGAACCTGAGCGGTTGAAGGATTAATCGTCAACAAGTGCAAATCAAACAATACGTGCAAATCCGCCCGCAAGAGCAAGCAATTACTGGGATGATTCGTTTTTTCCCCCGCATAGGGCAAAATATACGCCACCTCCAACACCTGCACCGCCGTACACCCGGATACGACGCAGCGCTGGCCATAGGCATCTAGGAGCTTCTGCCGCAATTGGGTATGCCCCTTACGCAGAAAGAGCGATCGCAAAATGCGACCCCGCCCCTCCTCCTGGCTATCGGGTTGAAACACACGGGCTGGATCAGCCTGCAAAAACCTCGTCCATTCCGATTCCGTCGCCAGTTCGTCCGTGGCCTTCGGCGCGAGCGTCCGTTCAACCGCTGGGACAGCGATCGGCTCAACCACCGTGGCTGGTACCTCAACAGCACCGGCAGCGGTCACTGGCGGCAACGCGGATAGCACCTGATCATAGGACAGCGGGACATAAATTGAGGGTTTGCGTACCCGTGCCAACAGTTGGGCGCGATCCTGTTCACTGGGCAAAATGGCATCGGTCAGGTCCGCATCCTCCAACTCCGCCCCAGTCAGATCCGCTGCTTGCAGGATCGCGCCGCGTAAATCCGCCCCCTTAAGGTTGGTATGCTTCAGGCTCGCCCCGGTCAGATCCGCAGTCCGCAGGTCCGCCCCACACAGGGAAGCTTCATCCAGGATCGTATAGCTCAGGTTTGCCGCATTCAACCCTGCCCCGCACAGCAGTCCCCGTGTCAAATCGGCTCGGTAAAGCTGGGCACTACACAAATTGGCCCCAATCAAATTCGCCTTCTGTAAATTCGCCTGCGTAAGATTGGCCTGCCACAACTCCGCCCCGATCAGTTGCGCCTGGGACAGGTTCGATCGTTCCAACTGGGCACCGCTCAGATCCACAAACTCTAGACACGCCCCTTGGAGGTCAGCGCTCAGGATCTCAACCTGCTGAAAATTGCGTTGGCCCCGGCGATAGCGCCGGAGTAATTCTTTCACTCTCATCGATGCGTCCCCCCTAGCAGCGAACCTGTAACGCTTTTTACGCTGGTTATCTTCAGCACTGAGTCTCTTCAGCATCCTTCCCCCCTTGCGCCATTTCATCAGGGCTAATATGGGGGATTCTTTATCCTTATTCAGAAAAACTAGAGCTGATCCGGGGATTTTAGGTTAATTGGGTATTAATGGGGGGACACATCCAAGCGATAGCTTCGCCACGCCTCTGGCGTATCGCAACACCATCTGTGAGGCAGGCATCCTGTCTACCCCTGAGACGATCGTCTTTGCCGGTGAACAAATGAAGCTTGACAAACCCCTAGGGGGGTCAGGGTTTCGGCTTGAGGTAGACCAGCGCTTGCCGCCAGATGATCACCTCCTGGCCATATTGATCCTTCAGGCATAGACATTGCGCATCCTGCCAGAAAACGTGGCCCACCAGTAGGTCATCGGTGACCAACTTGACCTCAACCTCTTTTTTTTCTTTGACAAGGGCCTGCAACTGGCGGATGCTCGGTAAGTTCGTATCAAATTCAGTCATAATACCTAGTAGAAATCTGCTTGCAATCCTATCAATTCAGCTTACAGGGAACCCGTGCTTGAATTTAGCAAATACCACGGACTTGGCAACGACTTTATCCTGATCGATAATCGGGCCACCGCCGACCCCTGCCTCACCCCAGAGCAGGCCGTTTTCCTCTGCGATCGCCATTTTGGCGTGGGGGCCGATGGCGTGATCTTTGCCCTGCCCGGACAATCGGACACCGATTACACGATGCGCATCTTCAACGCCGATGGCTCGGAGCCGGAGATGTGCGGCAATGGCATTCGTTGCTTAGCTAAGTTTATTGCAACACTGGAAGGGGTCACCCAGCCCCGTGCCTATCGCATTCATACCCTCGCCGGAGTGATCACGCCCAAACTGGAGGCCGATGGTCAGGTGACAGTGGATATGGGCGAACCGCGTCTCCTGGCTGAAGAAATTCCCACCACCCTGGTGGCCCCCCATCAGCGGGTGCTTAACCAACCGCTCACCATAGCCGATCGCACCTGGGAAGTCACCTGTGTCAGCATGGGCAATCCCCACTGCATTACCTTTGTGCCCGAAGTCGCAGCGATCGCCCTGGAAACTCTTGGTCCTCAGTTTGAACACCACCCAGTTTTCCCTCAACGGATTAATACCGAGTTTATTGAAGTGGTGCGCCCCGATTATCTGAAAATGCGCGTCTGGGAACGGGGGGCTGGCATCACCCTGGCCTGTGGTACAGGGGCCTGTGCTGCGCTAGTGGCGGGGGTGATCACGGAACGCTGCGATTGGCGGGCAACGGTAGAGCTACCCGGAGGCCCTCTGCTCATCGAATGGTCCCCGGCGGATCAGCGGGTCTACATGACCGGACCGGCAGAAGCCGTGTTTACGGGGCAGCTATGACCACACCGCCGACGGCCACCCCGCTCCCCGATCGTTACCGTGCCCTGATTGCCCAGATCGTGACGATGACCCTCAAGGGCCAGATCCGCTCAAAAGAGCAAGTTTACCAGATGCTAAATGAGGGGGTGACGATCGGGACAGGGGAGATTTTTGAACGCTGCCTGGAGGCTGAGGTGAGTCAAACCCAGCAGCTTGCCGACACGGCAACCGATGAACTGAAACAGGCCAAGGCCACCCGCCAACGCCGAGCATTGAAGACGATCCAAGGCGAATGGGAACGCTGGCAGACCCAGAATCGGGTCAAAGCCGCGTTGGTGAGGGCCACAGAGACCATCCTGGCTGCTGACGCCAACAATCGCCTCCAGACCATCCTCCAGATCCTCGACCCCAACCAGACCCAACCGTTAACGATCGACCAAATGCGGCAGTTAGCCCAGCAGTTGCAATCCCTGCCCGATGCTGAAATCCAGGCCCTTGCCACGGCGATCGCACGGGGATTGGCCGATTGGGAAACCCTGGAACCCCATCTGGTCAGTTGGCTATATGAACAAAGCCGTACCCCCTTGGGCTTTGGGGGAGCCTCGCAAGCACGGGGACCCTGGGCACTGTGGGCCAAGCATACCCAACAGCCGTTACTGCGATCGCTCCTGACGACCCTAGCGAACGATCGCCCCTTACCGGACTTTCTCGCGGCAGCGGATCTTACCACAGCGGATTGGCTGGCGCTGACGATCACCCTGCAAGGGTTGCAACGGGGCTTGGTGCGTTGGTGCGATCGCCAACCCTACGATCCCAAGTTGGGAAAACAATTGTCGATCGCGACCTTTTTAACCTTTGCCGTCCTTTGGGGCCAGTTGGCCAGTACGGTGGAACGGGCGGCGATCTCGTCAACCGTGTTGCCATCAGCTCTGGCCGATGCCTGTTTCCAGGTCATGCTCCAAGTCCTACGAACCTTTGCCCAACAACCCTATTTCCCCCTCTACGGCGGCATTTTTGCCCTATTCTCCACCGCCCGGTTACGGGATACGTTGGATTACCTGGATGTGCCCCTGCGACAGGCCGAAGGTACCCAGGAGAAAGCCCGGATTTTGACCCTGCTGGGGGATTCGCAACGAGTGTTGGGCAATTGGGAAGTGGCGCTGGCGTTCCATGAGGAGGCATTGGCGATCGCCCGATCGGCGAACGATCGGGCCTGTGAAATTGCCAATCTCAATCACCTGAGTCGGACCTATGCAGCGCAGCAGAACTATGCGGCGGCCATCGATCAGAGCCAGCGGGCGTTGCTCCTGGCCCGTCAGGGGGGTGATCGACCGGGGGAAGCCAATGCGCTCGCGAATTTGGGCTACAGCCAGGTGTTGGCGGCCCAACAGGAAAATGCTGACCCGGAAACCTACGAGACTGCCGTGCGTTACTTGGAGCAAGGAGTACAGTTAGCGGAACGGCAGCAGGATATCCCCAGTTTGGCCCTGTGTCACCATAGCCTGGGCATTGCCTATCTAGTGTTGCAAGATCTCCCCGCCGCGATCGCCCAACTGGAACAGGGACTACAAACAGCCCGTTATGCTGGCGATCTCCACTTGCAAGCCTTGAATTTTGCCTATCTGGCGGAAGCGCACTACGGTTTGCAAAATTTGGCTGCCGCGATCGCCCTTGGTTGTTTGGGGCTGTATCTCCTGGAACAAATGGCAGCCGTGGCATGGCGGCGGGTGGCGGGGTTGCTCACCATCATTCAGGGTCAGGTCGGCGCAGCGGCCTTTTGGGAACACGTCGCCCAGGTACGATCGCAGATTCTACCCGTCATTGGCGTGGATGGTTATGACCACCTGCCCCAAGTATTGACCGAGTATCAGCGATCGTTAGAATGACGGAAAATCCCTTAAAATCGAATGAGTTTCCGGGGAAATATACCATCATGCGGTGACTTCCCGGTGTGTCGCCCTAGGTGCCTAAGGTATGGATGAGTCTTCTGAGCAATTGGCAGATAAGCCGTTGGCGGATGCTTCCCACTCCCCTGAAGATGAGTTATTGGATACGTTGCTGCCGCGATCGCAGGATGAACCTCTGTGGGCGAAAGTTCCAACCAGTGCCCTAGTGCAGTTTTTGTTATTTTTTGCCGTCGGTTGGGCCGGGGTGATCTTGCTGCAATATTTCCAAACCATCATCTTCGCGTTTACGATCTCAGGCATCCTGGCTTTCCTGTTGAACTATCCCGTGCATTACCTCAAGCAATTCATTGGACGCGGATTTGCCTTGGGGATTGTGATTATCACGAGCCTGTTAGTTATCCTCAGTTTGGCATCGGCATTGCTGTTAACCGTGGTCAACCAGGTGCAGCGGTTAATCGAGAGTATTCAATTTGCCGTCAGTGCTGATCAGAACCTATTGGGAACCCTGGAAGGGTGGCTGGGGCGACTCAATATCCAGATCGATCTCCAAACGATTGGTCGCATTGTCGAAAATGCCCTCAACTTTTCCATTAGTTTTGTCTCGGGTTCGTTAGCGGCCCTACCAAATACCTTTTTTACGGTGATTATTATTCTCGTGGTAGCGTTCTTTATGCTCATTGATGGCGAAAGCCTCTGGCATTTTGGCCTCCGTTTAATCCCAGATCACAACCGCGATCGCTTTGCCCTAGCGATTAAAACCAGCTTTCTCGGGTTTTTCCAAGGCCAGCTACTCTTGTGCCTATTCCTGAGCCTGTCAACCCTGCTCCTATTCTCATTGTTGCAAATTCCCTTTGCCCTACCCCTAGCGATTATTGTGGGTATTCTGGACACCATTCCCGGCATTGGCGCAACGTTGGGGGTGGTGGTGATCAGCCTCATCTCCCTGGTGCAGGGGGGCTGGTTGAATGCGTTGACCGTCGTTTCCGTCAGTGTAGCACTCCAGCAACTTCAGGATAACCTCATCGCGCCACGGGTCATGCAGCATACGGTCAACCTAAATCCGGTGGTAGTGTTCTTTTCCCTCATGGTCGGGGCCAGAATCGCAGGCCTACTGGGTATTTTCCTCGCGGTCCCCGTTGCGGGCACGATCGTCAGCTTATTAGAAATCGAAGCCATGCAGTCACGCAAGGACTAATTTCCCCGCTGCACGCTCCCCCCGATCGCCATACCGTTCGTAGCAACATAGCAACACAGTTCGTAGTGACGACTTTAGTCGTCATAGCGATAAAACTCGTATAACACTCGTTGTCTTTAACGTCAGTTCGATGACCCTCACCCCAACCCCTCCCCTAGGGGAGAGAGGGCCTAAAACCTTCTAAAACCTCAATGATGCCGTTAATCTCCTCGCCCCTTTTGGGAGAGGGGGCTGGGGGGTGAGGGCAATTGGGCTGTTATCGAACTCACGTTAGGTCTCGAACCCATGTGAGTGATCAACTCCCCCAAGATTCCCAACTATAGCAATCCTAAGTCATTTATGAGAATGGGAAGGGACATAGTGAATCTCTATCAGTAGATATAGGATTGGCTTCTCTCATGAATCATCTGGGATTGCTATAGATTGTCGCTGGATTAGCAACCTGGATTATCAATGTAATTGCTGGATGTAATTGCTGGCGTGATTAACTTGTACCTATGCAGCAAGCAGGCGGAACTACGCCCAGGGTCTATTCATCCTCTTCCCAACTGTCAACGGCCAGCAGTTCGCTGACGGGATCTTGCATAGTGAAATCAAACTCCTCCAATTCTTGCTTCCAGAACGACCAATCATCGCCATAGAGGAAGGCAATCTTCCAAATGCTATCACTCGGTTTGAGGACCTGTGAGTCTACCAGAGATTTAACTTTCCGTTGCAGCTTGACCATCGGGTGAGCAACCAGGTGGGTCATACCTTTCCTATCCATCAATAGATTGTACAAAATTCAACAGCTTGGCTTCGCGTAGAGTGCGATATCGCGACTTGAAAGTGCCAATACCACCGAGAATCTAATTTCCGTCGGTAAGTATAGCACCTTTTGTCTAAATCATCGGTACTGATGAAATTTTAGAAGATTTTCCCAGAACGGGAAGTTCGGATAACCGAAATAACAAGGCATAGCTTTACACGCATTTACCCTGTCCGAGCCTTAGCATATCACTAATATTTGAATCTGACATCGTAAAACTACGGGGTTTGTCGGCGATCAGCGCGATCGCTCCCCCTGAAGCGAGGATCAATCCCGCTGCGGATTCAGTTCCCGGCCCACGATCACGTTCAGGTAGGCCCCAATCAGCAGGGTCAAGGAACTCAGGTTGAGCCACAGCAGCAGCACAATCCCCGCCCCCAGGGCACCATAGGTGACGCTGAAATTGCCAAAAGTGGACACGTACAGCCGGAAGAAGTGGGAAATAAGCGCCCAGAGTAAAGCGGCAATCAGTGCCCCTGGTAGAATGGGGTTGCCCCGCAGCCAACGGCTGGGACCAAAGCGATAGATCAGACTAAAGGCAAAGGCCAGGATCGCAAGGGACAACACCCAACGCACCCAATGCCAGAGATGGAGGATGCCGGTTCCGGGTATGTCTAAGGATGCGAGAACCCAGCGCACCACCAGGTCGCTGACGAACATCAGGAAGGAGGCCAACAGGACCAGCCCTAGGGTGGCGATCGTCAAGCCCAAGGCGATCAGTTTTGCCTTCCAGAAAGGTCGCCGTTGCTCTGGGGGCGTTTCACAGATTTGATCCATCGCATTCATCGCCACATTCAAGGCTGCCGAGGCCACCCACACCCCGGCAAATATACTTAGGATAACCACGGTTCCCCCCTGGGGCACCTGGATCTGGCTAATAAACGTCTCAAACAGGCTAGCAACTTCCTCCGGGGCCAAGTGCAAGACCTGACGCGCCAAAGCATCGACCTGGGATTGGGGAATATCGAGCATCCCGATCGCCGCCAGGATCGCCACCAGCATAGGGAACAGAGCCAGCAGGTTGTTGTAGGCCATTTCTGCCGACAGCCCCATTAAGCGTCGTTGCCCAACTCCTTGGATGACACGCTGGAGTGTTTTGAGATTTAAGTGCTGGAAAAAGCGGAAAAAGCGGGTGGAGAACATGGCATCGCGGCTGAGATGACCGATGAGATGGCCGATGTGCGGCTGGGTAGAGCAGGCAAATCCACCCTGGCGATTCCGACTTAGGCATCCGGCACAAAGTTAAGAGCAACAGAGTTCATGCAGTAGCGTTGGCCCGTGGGAGCCGGACCATCGTTGAACACATGACCAAGGTGGGCATCACAGGTGGCACAGAGAACTTCCGTGCGGCGCATGAACAGGCTAAAGTCGTTCTCCAGTTTAAGGCTATCTTCAGCGATCGGTGCCCAAAAGCTCGGCCAACCCGTACCGGAGTCGAATTTCGTTTCGGAGCTAAAGAGGGGCGTACCACAACAGATACAAGTGTAGGTACCGGCCTCTTTTCGGTTATAGTGTTCGCCCGTGAAGGCGCGTTCGGTACCCTTGCGACGGGTAACGCGGTATTGTTCAGGCGTTAGTTGTTGCTGCCATTCTGCATCGGTTTTCTTCACTTGCGGGGACATGGTGACGGCAAAACCCTTGTTACAAATCGTTACACTCTGATTTTAGCGGGTTCCGGGGATGTGTGTTCAAGCGTGACTAGGTGCCGATCGTCCCCGGCGCGGCTGCGAAGGCCAAGCTCCGCGGGAATTGCGGTAGGGGCATCGTCCTCGCGGAGGGGCGTGTTGAGGAGGACCATTGTCGTACTTTCGTTGTTCTGGAAGCCGATGCGCTCGTAGAAGGGTTGCTGGTAAGTCGTCATCAGGTAGACCCGCTCCACGCGACAGACGTGGGGATCACTGAGGACAGTTTCGACCAGCTTGCGACCGAGGCCCATGCCCTGGTAGTCAGGGTGGACAACGACATCCCAGATCGTGGCGCGGTAAACCCCGTCGGAGGTGGCCCGGGCAAAGCCAACGAGACGATCGTGGTCCCACATACTGACCACGGGTTTGCTGTGGGTCAAGGCGGTTTCGAGATCCCGCAACGATCGATCTTGCGCCCAGAAGGCAGCGAGGTTGAAGAGGTGTTGCAGTTGGTGCAGGTCGATGCGATCGGGGTTCTGGCAAAACTGGATGTGGCGACAATCCATACGCGGCGCTCCTATCCCGCTGAACGGGTACCCAACATTGTCGGGGATAGATGGGTTCAAGTTTCCAGTTTTCTAGGATAGATCGTTTGCTTGGGCTACTGAGCAAAAATACTAGGGAATTCTCTTGGGATCTTGACAAAAACTAATGGGATACAAGCCCCGTCCTTTCAGGACGGCTTTGATTGCGCTAAAACCAGAACGTCCGCAACACAGGCAGAGTCTCGCTCAATAGAAGAGGAGAGGAGGAACCTAGAGGAGGAACCTGTCTCGCAAGGGTCGGCTTTTCCTGGGATAGATTTTCCCAAAACATCGGTGGGGCACACCGAGAAGAAACTCGCAGAGGGTAAAGACATGGGTCTCCCAATGAAGCGAGCATCCCCGAACTTCAGGATGGGGAGTGTCAAAAAAACGGTCATCCTGCCCGCGCAGGCGAGTGGTCTGTCAGCCCTAAACCTTAGGGTTACAGATCCGCACTAAGCGCCTTGCACAGAAGCTCTCAGGATAACCCGGAAAATCATCCCTAAGCTCAGGATAGCCGGGAAAATTATCCGTTCGGGCTGAGCCAGTCGAGAGCACCAATCTTAAGCTTGGCAGACCACGAGAAGCTTGCCGTCAACCTTTAGACCGCTTCGCCCCCGACGACGACATTGCGAATCCGCAAACTTGGCCCGCCACAGCCCACGGGTAGGCCCCCCTGGCCCCCCTTGCCACAGCCGCCCGACTCATCCCAGTAGAAATCATCTCCGATCGCCTCAATATCGGCCAGAGTCTTAAACACATTGCCAGACAGGGTAACATCGCGCACGGGTTCCGCCAGTTTTCCCTTCCGAATCATCCAGGCTTCCCCCGCACTGAAGGTAAACATTTCACCATTGGTCATGCCCCCCAGCCAATTGCGGGCATAGACACCTTCCTGGATATCACTGCACAAATCGGCCACGGGGGTTTTCCCTGACTCGATCCAGGTGTTGGTCATACGGACGATCGGGGGATAGTGGTAGTTAAGGCAGCGAGCATTGCCCGTGGGGGTCTCCTCCAACTTGCCTGCCGTTTCCCGCGAGTGCAAGCGACCGACCAGTTCCCCGTCCCGAATCAGTTGGGTAGTGGTGGCGGGGGTGCCCTCATCGTCATATTGATAGCTGCCGCGATGTCCCACGGGAGCCGCACCGTCAAAGATTTGCAGATCCGGGGGACCGAAGCGCCGCCCGATCGTCATCACCTCCAGCAGGTCGGGGTTTTCATAGGCCATATCGGCTTCCGACAGATGCCCAAAAGCTTCATGGACAAACAACCCGGTCAGGATCGGGTCAATTACCACGGTATAGGTGTTACCTTTCACCGGGGGCAACACCAGGGCATCGACGGCCCGTTGGGCAGCACTCCGCACCTGTTGATCGAGACCCATCAGATCTTCGTAGGCGCGACGCGAGCCAGTCGTCTCCCGGCCCGTTTGGACCGTTTCCCCATTGCGGGCGGTGGCAGCAAAGCGCATTTCCATATCTACCCACGCTTGCTCGATCAGGGTGCCTTCCGAGGTGATTAGAATCATGCGTTGGGCACTGTCGCCATACCGCACGGAAACCGTAGCAATGCGATCGTCCACTTGGCGCAAGACCGTAGCGTAGTGGTCACACAGTTGTTTTTTCTCAGCTAGGGAAATTTGGCGGGGATCGGTCCCGCTCAGGGGGAGGTGACATTCGGCTTGCACGATCGGGATCGGGGCCAAAAGGGTCTCTTCCGTGCCGACTAACCGCGCTGCCCCCACAGCCTCCTCAACGCGATCGGCGAGGGCATCCAGGTGATTAAAGCTGGCAAAGCCCCACCCGCCCCGGTAGCAGGCCCGCACCTGACCCCCGATCGCCACTGCTTCGCTCAAGGTTTCCACACGATTACCCCGTAGCAAAATGTTGGTGTCTTCCGACTCTTCGAGGCGAATGGACAGGTAATCTACCCGCGACTGGTAACGCTGTATTAGATCAGCCAGCCGGGTTTTGACATCGTTGGGCAACATGGGCATGGGGCAAGTTTCCTCTGGCAGTAGGTGTCGGGGATCAGGCAAGGAGTCAGGCAATTTTTAGATCAAAATTTTTAGATCAAGTTTAGCAACTCAGCGGCTTGGCGTTCTGCTGCCCGTCATGGCACCTAGGACCCTAGTACAGTAAACATAAAGTTCCGCACGTTCGTAGTAACGACTTCAGTCGTTGCAGGCTAAAGCCCGCACTACAAGCGTTGCAGAATTTTCTTGTCGATCTACTAGTAGCGCGGCAAGCTTTAAGATGAGTGCTCTCAAATCGATCAGGCCCAACGGATCAGTCCCGGTCATCCTGAGCCTGTCGAAGGATCATTGAGCAAAAATACCCAGTGACCTGAGGCTGTTAGGAGCGATCGTTAACAGGATAGTTGGGCGTAATGCGGGTCCCAGCCCTCCCCCGGTCACCAGTTTTCCAGAAGGTTGCTTCCTACTTTGTAGAAGTGCTATAATCCCGAACGAGGTAAATATCGGTTGTAGCAGTTGTTTCTAGTATTAACGGGTTTTCGTTTTTTCACTGACAAGCTTCTCTCCGAAATTTCACTCTCTGCGTTTTCTTCTGGTTTTGGAGACAAGTTATGTCGATTTATGTAGGTAATCTTTCCTATCAGGTTACTGAAGCGGACCTTAATTCCGTGTTTGCGGAATATGGTTCAGTCAAGCGGGTGCAACTGCCCACCGATCGCGAAACGGGTCGGATGCGCGGTTTTGGCTTTGTGGAAATGAGCACCGATGCGGAAGAAGAAGCCGCGATCGAGGCGCTGGATGGGGCCGAGTGGATGGGCCGTGACCTGAAGGTGAACAAGGCCAAGCCCCGTGAGAATCGCAGTGGTAGCGGTTCCTTTGGCGGCGGCGGGCGGCGGAACAACAGCTTCTCCCGTAGCTACTAAGCTTTGGTCTGGGTCTCCCATCCGCGACGAAGTTTTGACCGTTTCAGACGATCGCAATCAGTAGCCCACCTTTGTAGCCCACCTTTTCAGTGTGGGATAGTCCTCTCGCTCAGCGTGGGATAGCCGCCTTGGTTGTCTCTGGAGCAGGCGAAATGCTGACTGGCAGGCAAGGTGCCCACTAGCAGGCAAGATGTTTGCAACACTCGCTGGCAGGCAAGATGCCTACCCCACCTGACTACTATTGTGCGATTATTGTGCGATCGCCTGAGTTTTAGTAGTGATGACAAGGCGCTAGTGTTACCGCTAGGGCCTTTTGTTTTTGGGGCTGTCGCCTCATGACGAGGCAACCCGATGCGCAAGCCGATATCCGAAAGGCTGGAACGACGATCGGTTAAAGTAAGGGCCAGTGTTGCTCAGTAGTTTGACGCTGCGTTAGTCTGGTTTGGTAATGGTTTCAAACTGTTTTTCCCAATGTTCATGATTGGCCTTGGCTGTTTTCACCAGAGGAGACAGGACCAGAATTTGCGAGACAGCCCAATTCAGCAGGGACATGGGGAAACGCAGGGGACGGGCAATGTCTAGGAACAGCACCACTCGGTAGCCATCGGTTTCGTTCCAAACTTCATGGTAAAAAGTATCATCGAAAATTAAGCATTTCCCCTCTTCCCAATAGGCGATTTGATCCGCGACTCGAATGCGACAGGCTTCCTTGGGTTCAGGCACTTTGAGGGCCAAATGGCAGCGAATGAGTCCCTTATGTTTACCGCGATGTTCGGGGATATGTTTGCCAGGGGCCAGAATCGAGAAAAAAGCCACTTTTAAGCCGGGGATGCTTTGGATAATCTTCCAGGTTTTGGGACAGCGATCGCAGTTTTTCCGAGCCACATAGCCAAAGGCACAGAAGTAGTAGGTTTTCCAGCGATCGTCCTGGGTAATGCGGTACTGGCGAGGCATGATGTCCTGGAAATTGGGCAGGCGATCGACATCTTGAAGAATGTAATCCAATTCCTGGCGAATCGTCTGCCAGTTCGCTTCTAGGTCCTGCACCCAAGGGAACTGTTCATGGGTGAAAAAGGCAGAATCCCCAACTAACGATGCGTTGGCTGCCCACTGCTCTAGTTTTTGACCCAATGAGCTTGTGACGAATGTCGTAACCAGATCTTTCACGCTAACTCCTTAGCTGCCACTACTGCCACACACGATGCAGGCATTATTGTAGGGGGAAGACAGCCCTTGGTAAAGGGCTAGGTCATCATTTAGGCTACTGGCTGACGACGTAGGCAATACACCATTAATCCCGTGAATAAGCTAATCCCTAATGCGTATTTCAGGGGCGACGGCACAATCGGGCTAGGGGAGAAAAAACCCTCAATCAGACCAGCAATTACCAACAGGGGAATCACCCCATAGGTTAACTGGGCCGCTTGTTTTCCGTATAATTTAAGCGCATCCCAGCGCGAATATTGCCCTGGGAAGAGGAGCGCTTTGGCAATTAATAACCCTGCACCACCGGCAATGAAAATGGCGGGCAGTTCGAGCGCCCCGTGGGGAAACACAAAGGCCCAAAAGGGATAGGCTAACTGATTTTGCCCTACCAGGGTGGCCACTGCCCCAATATTCAAGCCATTCAAAAACAGTAAATAAACGGTATAAATCCCAAACGTAATTCCCCCCGCGATCGCAGCAAAGGCAACACTCAAATTATTCGTCATGATTTGGCTAGAGGCCAAGGGTTCAATGCCAACGATCGACCCCATCCACAGTTCACCGCGATCGCGCACTTTACTGATCAGGGCTTCCGGTACCAACAACCCGATAAAGCTGGGATCTTGCCAGGAAAACCACCAGGCGATCAGGGCCGCGATCAGGAAAATTCCCGTGGCGAGGGCAATATACCCCGCTGTGGCCTGAATCACGGTGGGCAAACCCCAACGGTAGAAATTGCGGACGGCTTGCCAGTCCTGGCGATGTGAACCCTGGTAAATTTGGCTATAGGCGCGGGCCGTGAGTCCTTGCAGGTCTTGAATCAGGGTTTGGCTGACCTGGGTGGTTTGGGCACGGGCGAGATCAGCGGCCACAGAGCGGTACAGACTCGCCACTTGCTTAATTTGGGTAACACTCATAGACTTAAGGCCACGTTGCTCGGCTTGCCTGAGCAGTGTTTCCAACTGTTGCCAACTGGGTTCCCGACGTGCGATCCATCGTTTGATATTCATAATCGGTAACTTGCCTGCTGACTCCTCACGGCGATCGCACGGCGATCGGTTTTCCCTATGACCCACACACCGCCACCCCCTTCCCCCAGTCGTCCCCTCGATGTGGGGGATGTGATTAATGCGGGGTTTCGTCTCTATGGTGCCCATCTTAAGCAATATTTGGGCATTTCCCTCCGTGCCAGCCTCTGGACCCTCCTCCCGATCCTCGCCCTCATCCCACTCCTGCCGCTCTCGCTGGGGTTATTAGCGCCCGCTGCTGAACCTTCCCCGATGCTAATCCTGGGATCTTTACTGGCCCTACCCCTGTTTCTGGTGCTACTCGTTTATGGATTGGCAAAGTCATTAACCAATGCGGCCCTGATTACCCGATTGGCCTTTGGGGAATTGCTAGGCCAACCCGAAAGTGCGACGATCGCCCAGCGGCAGGTTCAACCAAAGGTGTGGAACTTTTTGCTCGTTGCTGTCTTACTGGGGCTGATTTTTTTCGGCATCACGATCGCTGCGTTAGTTGTTACGGGTCTCTTTCTGGGGATTCCCCTGGGAATTTTAGTCAGCATGGCTGGCGGAACTATCGAAGGAAATGTGCTTGCCCTGATTGCATTCATCCTCATCGCTTTCCTGCTGCTGTTGATATTTTTAATCGTTGGGATATGGTTACTCGCGAGGTTATGGTTTCCTGAAGTCCCCCTCGCGATCGAAGATCGTCTTTCCGCATCAGCGTCGATCGGTCGATGCTGGCATTTAACTCAAAATTATGCATGGCGAATCGCCCTGATTATTAGCGTTGCATTTTGTGTAACCATACCCATTAGCCTCATTGTGCAAGTATTAACTAGCATCCTGCAACAATTTATATTAATCTTCATTGCCGAAAATTCACCATTTTTTGCCGCAATGACGATTTTATTAGGTAATATTTTGAGTATTCTAAGTGGTATTTTTACTTTACCTTTCTGGCAAGCCATCAAAGCCGTTATCTATTATGATCTACGTGCCCGTAAGGAAGGTTTAGATTTACGATTTCGCGATCGCGATTCCGAGATCTGATTGTTTTGCAGTCCTGTGTACAGAGCCGACATTAAGATTTAATTTGTTCACTTAATATTATTCACTTAAAAACTCTAAATCAAGTTCTCAATAAATCATGAAATTTTCACGACGAATTATCCTAAAAACACCCGAAAGTGTCAATTTAGAATTCACTCTAGCAGGCATCGGCAGTCGGGTTTACGCGCTGATCATTGATTATACGCTCTGGTTCCTGCTATTAGCAGCCTTCGTTATCGTTGGATCATTATTAGCCGCACAAATTGTTGATCTTGTGGTGCAGTTAGGGGGAGAGGATGAGATTGGGCTATGGTTAGTCGCGATCGGCTTGCTGGCCTGGTTTGCCATTTATGTTGGTTATTTTGTGGCCTTTGAAACCCTGTGGCAAGGCCAAACCCCTGGCAAACGCTTTGCCAAAATTCGCGTGATTCAAGACACCGGACGCCCGATCACGGTTTATCAAGCCACCCTGCGATCGCTCCTGCGCCCGATCGATGATTTCCTCTTTCTGGGCTTTTTCCTCATCGTCCTCAGTCCCAAGGAAAAACGCTTGGGCGATTTAGTCGCCGGCACGATCGTGGTTCAGGTCGAACGTCCCCGCGTGACCGAAACCCTCAGAACCTCCGATATGGCCAAACGGGCTGCCAGTCGCCTCCTCGACACCCTGGATCTTAGTCCCGTCTTACCCGATGATTTTGCGATTATTCGCGACTACCTCCAACGGCGATCGCTCCTGACCCCCCCAGCCAACGATCGCCTCGCCCACCAACTTGCGGCTCAACTCAAGACCATCCTGGGCATCAATACCCTGCCCCCCGGTCTCACCGATGAACTCTTCCTCGAAGCCATCTACCTTGCCTACCAACACAGCGATCGTCCCCCCGCAGAACCTGAATACTAAGCATCACCGATCGCAGATCGGGTCGGCCCCATCGGTTTTGCGCACCCCTCCTATAATTGTTTTTATTTAATTGTTTTTATTACCTTTTGGCTGGGATGAGATACTCTCACCTCTCTAGCTGACAACGAGCGGATGTGATGAATCGCCTTTTCTATCGCAGCGTGGCCCTGGTTGGGGCGATTGCCTTTATTGCCCTGATCATTCTCTTCGTTGGGGCATCCCCTGGGCAAGTGGGCCTCAGTCTGCTCCAGGGAGCCTTTGGGACACCGGATCAATTGGCACGGGTGCTGGCAACCTTAGCGCCGCTGCTGCTCTGTGCCAGTGGCCTCGTGTTCACCTTCACCGCTGGGTTGTATAACCTGGGTATTGAGGGGCAGATGATCCTGGGCGCGATCGCCACCACCTGGCTCCTGCGGTTGTTAGCCCCCGCCCTCCCGGCCAGTTTGGTACTATTCCTGGCGATCGTCGGTGGCGCGATCGGGGGTGCCCTGTGGGGCCTCTTTACCGGTTGGTTGAATGTGCATGGCAAAGTCAATGAAATCTTCGCCGGGTTAGGATTAAATTTCGTCGCCCAGGGGTTAGTCCTGTATTTGATTTTTGGCCCCTGGAAACGACCGGGGGTGGCCTCCATGAGTGGCACCGAGTTATTTGACCCTTCCTTGTGGTTGGGGACGATCGGCAAGACCGAAGCCAGCCCCATTGCCCTCACCCTGGGGGGACTCGCCTTACTGGCAACCTGGGTCGTGATGCGCAGTACCTACCTGGGCTTACGCTTACGAGCCGTGGGCCAAAACCGTCACGCTGCCTATATCTTGGGCATTCCGGCCACGACCCAACTCCTCAGCGCCTTCGTCCTCTGTGGTGCACTGGCGGGACTCGCGGGGGCGCTCCAGGTAACCGCCGTCTTCCATCGGCTGATTCCCAATATTTCCAGCGGGTTAGGATTTCTGGCCCTGTTGATTGTCTTACTCACGGGATCGAGCGTCCTCTGGATTTTACCCGTTGCCTTCTTCTTCAGCGCCCTCAACATTGGCAGCTTGCAACTGCCCCTCGCCCTAAAACTAGAATCCTCCCTCGCTGGCGTGATTCAAGGCACCGTCGTCCTCTTGGCCCTCCTCGGTCGCGGCTGGGATCAACGCCGCCGCCAACCCACGCCACCTGCCCCCTAACTCTGCGTATCCCTTTGTGCCCTTCGTACCTTCGTGGTAAAAAACACCCAAATGCCAAGACCCAAAGCCACCAACCCACCAACCCACCAACCCACCAAGCTAGGAAGAGCGAGACGGAATCTTGCTAGCATGGGGGATGCTGTTTTAACTCATTGCAACTGTGACTGTTCGCGTTCGTATCGCCCCTAGCCCCACTGGCAACCTCCACATTGGCACCGCCCGGACTGCCGTCTTCAACTGGCTGTTTGCCCGCCATCACGGGGGCCAGTTTATCCTGCGCATTGAGGATACCGACCTGGAGCGATCGCGCCCGGAATACACGCAAAATATCCTCGACGGCCTCACCTGGCTGGGCTTGACCTGGGATGAAGGCCCCTTCTTCCAGTCCCAACGCCTAGATCTCTACAGTCAGGCCGTGCAAAGCTTACTCGATCGGGGACTGGCCTACCACTGCTATTGCACCGAAGACGAACTGGAGGAAATGCGATCGGCCCAGAAGGCACGGGGGGAAGCTCCTCGCTACGATAATCGCCACCGAAACCTGACATCAGAGCAACAGGCAGCCTTTGCCGCCGAAGGCCGACAACCCGTGGTGCGCTTCCAGATTGACGACGATCGCACCATTAGCTGGACCGACCTAGTACGCGGCATCGTCACCTGGCAGGGGAGCGATCTGGGGGGGGATATGGTGATCGCCCGCCGTGCCCCCGTGGGGGAAATTGGCCAGCCCCTCTATAACTTTGTTGTCGTCGTCGATGACATTGACATGGGCATAACCCACATCATTCGCGGCGAAGATCACATTGCCAATACCGCCAAACAAATCCTGCTGTATGAAGCGCTGGGGGCAACCGTTCCCCAATTTGGTCATACCCCCCTGATCCTCAACCGGGCAGGGCAAAAGCTCTCCAAGCGAGATGGGGTCACCTCCATTTCCGACTTTCGGACAATGGGTTACCTACCCCAGGCGTTGGTGAACTACATGACCCTACTGGGCTGGTCACCTCCAGACTCCACCCAGGAGCGCTTCACCCTGGCGGAAGCGGCTACCGTGTTCGGGTTCGATCGCGTCAACCGGGCTGGGGCCAAGTTCGACTGGGACAAGCTCAACTGGCTGAATGGGCAATATCTCCACGATCTGCCGGTGCCGGAGTTGACGGATTTGCTCATTCCCTACTGGCAAGGGGCGGGGTATGGGTTTGACCCAGTAGGCGATCGCACCTGGTTAGAAAATCTGGCCGCGCTCCTGGGACCAAGCCTAAGCCGATTGGATGAGGCGGTGGCCATGAGTCAGTTTTTCTTCAGTGAAACGGTAACCCTGGATGGGGAGGCGCAACAGCAACTCCAGCAGGACGGTGCCCAAGCAGTCCTCACGGCGATTCTGACGAGTCTGGAAACAGCAACGCTGGATGCGGAAGCGGTGGCGAGTTTGCTGAAACAGGTGACGAAATCCACCGGCCTGAAGCGGGGTATGGTGATGCGAACCTTGCGGGCAGCGTTGACGGGGGCCGTGCATGGTCCCGACCTAACCCAATCCTGGCTGTTGCTCCACCAGCGGGGAACGGCTACGCCACGGTTGCAAGCGGCTTTAGCGGCAACCTCCTCCTGAGATCACCCAGTAGATTTCCCGTTGGGAACGCTGCGCGAACGAAGGGAAAATTCTACAAGGTTTGTAGTGCGGGCTTTAGCCTGTAACGACTAAAGTCGTTACTACAAACGTTGCGAACCTTTATGTTTACTGTGCTGGTCGAAAGCAATAATCTTCGGCATGACCGTTCACTAGCGAACGCGGTAACCAATGTCCGACCGGTAGTAACGATCGGCGAAATCAATCTGGGCGATCGCGTCATAAACCTTGGCAAAGGCGTGGTTAAACGTTTCGCCCACGGCAGTAACCACCAAAACCCGGCCCCCGCTGGTGACGATGGTGGGGGAACCCGTCTCGGTGCGCAAGCGCGTCCCTGCATGGAAGACCACCGCACCTGATTGGGTGGCCGCATCCAACCCCGTAATTGCATCCCCTTGGCGATAGTTCCCCGGATAGCCGCCAGCCGCCATGACCACACAGGCCGAGGTCCCCGATCGCCATTGGATCGGCGGCAGATCGGCCAGCTTCCCCTGGACGCAGGCTAGACAAAGGGTTTCCAACGGGGTTTCCAGTAAGGGTAAAATTGCCTGAATTTCAGGATCGCCGAAACGACAGTTAAATTCAATCACCTTAGGATCGCCACTAGGGGTAATGATTAATCCTGCATAGAGAACCCCGCGATAGTCGATCCCCCGTTGCTGCAAGGCTTGGAGGGTGGGTTGCAAAATTTCGGTTTGCACGCGATCGGCCAATGCCGGAGTCATCAGGGGCACCGGGGCATAGGCTCCCATCCCGCCCGTATTCGGTCCCGTATCCCCCACGCCAATCCGTTTATGATCCTGGGCACTGATCAGGGGGCGAATCGTTTTGCCATCGGTGAGCGCCAGCACGGACACTTCCTCCCCCGTGAGGCATTCTTCGATCACCAGCGATCGCCCCGCAGCGCCAAACTTACCCGCCATCGCCTCATCGATCGCCGCTTTTGCCATCTCCAGCGTGGTGGCCACCGTCACCCCCTTCCCCGCCGCTAGCCCATCGGCTTTAATTACGATCGGCACGCCCTGAGCCTGCACATAGGCATGGGCAGCGATCGCATCGGTAAACACCTGCGCTTGGGCTGTGGGGATACCCGCCGTTTGCATCAATGCCTTCGCCCAAGCTTTACTGGCCTCGATCTGTGCCCCCGCCTGGGTTGGGCCGAAAACCTTTAGACCCGCTGCCTGAAGGCGATCGGTTATCCCCTGCGCCAAGGGCAGTTCCGGACCCACGATGACCAAATTGATCCCCTGTTCTTGAGCAAACTGGGCGATCGCAGCAAAATCATCCCCCGGTAGCGCGATATTTTCACAGCGTTCCAGGGTCGCCGTCCCCCCATTCCCCGGTAGACAGAACACCTGCTCCACTGCTGCCGACTGGACTAACTTCCAGCAAATCGTGTGTTCCCGCCCACCATTACCAACGACTAAAACCTTCACCGCACCGACAACCTGCCAAACACCGCCTTCAATAGTACGCTAATCCGTACCCCTCTCTGTGCCCTCTCCTCTGTGCCCTCTGTAGCCTATGTGGTTCCACACTGTTCGGAATTGCAACCTGCTGGGGATGGGGCGGGTTTATGGGAATTGACGGTCAACACCGCTAACTTGGGCGCAACCCGCCCCTACATTGGCAACTCATGCCGATCCAGAATTGTGGGTATGCAGGTAATGGGCCAGGGCCAGTAACCCCAACCGGTAACTATCGGCCCCGAAGCCGCAAATCTGACCGATCGCCACGGGGGCAATATAGGAATGGTGGCGAAACGCTTCCCGTTGGTGGATATTGCTGAGGTGAACCTCCACCGTTGGGATGGCCACTGCCGCGATCGCGTCCCGAATCGCCACACTGGTATGGGTATAGGCGCCCGGATTGATCACAATACCCTGGTGGACATTCCAGGCCGATTGGATATAATCGACCAGCACCCCCTCATGGTTCGACTGGACTGTCGTCACCGCTAAGCCTAACCGTTGCCCTTCACTCACAAGGGTCTGGTTAATCTCGTCTAGGGTGGTTGCACCATAGATACCCGGTTCACGCCGTCCTAAAAAGTTTAGGTTCGGGCCATGAACAACTAAAATGCTGGTCACACCGAAACACTCCCGCCCGAAAGGCTGCCACCCAAAATGTTGCCACGAGGTGGGGGTTACTAGCGCACCCGACGATCGTTCACAGGGATGGGAATCGGCACAGGTTCGGCTTCCGGTTCCTGGGGTCCCAGCAGGGCCTCCAGTAAACGACGCGCCCACTCTTTCAGCTTTTCAATCAAAGTATCAATGTAGTCCATTAACCAAATGGCTCCTTTAATTTCGATCTAGAAGCGGCTTGCGGTTGAAAACCAGAACAATCCCACTACAGGGGTCTGGGAAACCCTAGATCAGGAATCACGCGATCGGGCATCAGATGCGATCGCTGCTTCCATCATAACGAATTGACACAAATGTTCAAGGTTTCCCTGGGTATTTATTCAATTCGGCGCAGGTGACCTGCCCGGTGACCTGCCCTGTTTAAGCTTAATGTTCCCCAATTTGTCGCCGTAATAACAGGCTACGCCGTAAGCGATCGAGGGCATGGTTAACGCTCAGGTTCCGAATCCAGTCGCGATCGCGCTGGGCACCCAGTTGGTATTCAAAGCTTTGGCACACCTCATCCGGGCCTGCCAACCCCACATAGACCAGCCCCACGGGTTTACTGGCCGTCCCCCCACCTGGACCCGCAATACCGGTAATGCTCAAGCCCCAGGTGGTTTGCAGCAGGGAGCGGACACCCTGGGCCATTTGTTGGGCAACGGTATGACTCACGGCTCCCTCCGTCGCCAGCCGGTCCGGGTCAACGCCGAGTAATTGGGCCTTCACCGCATTGTCGTAGGCGAGAACTCCCCCCATGAAGTAGGCCGAGCTACCCGGTACGGTAGTAATCCGTTGTCCTAGCCAGCCGCCGGTACAGGATTCGGCCACGGCCAGAGTTTCCTGGGCTTCCTGGAGAAAACGCCCCACGACGGAGGCCAGGGTTTCACTGTCCGCCCCCACGTAATCCATCCCCCCCAGCTTTTGCAGTTGGTGCGCCACGGGGGCAATAAGGGCGGTGGCTTCCGCTTCCGAGGCGGCTCTTGCGGTTACCCGGAGCTTGACTTCGCCGTGGTTAGCATAGGGGGCGACGGTGGGGTTTTGCAGGTAGAGATAGGCATTTACCTTTTCCGCCAAAGCCGACTCGGCCACCCCCCAAAATTTGAGCACCCGTGAGTAGATCATTTCCTGGCCCCATCCCTGGCTGCGCAGGTAGGGCACGGCCACCTGGTTCCACATGGGCTTGAGTTCCGAGGGGACCCCAGGGAAGGTCAGCAGGGTCAAGCCGGGACGGGGTTGCCAAATGATTCCCGGTGCAGTACCAATTTCATTGGTCAGGATATCGGCCCCTTGGGGCAGCAGGGCTTGCTTCCGGTTACTGGCGGTCAGTTCGCGACCCCGCTGGGCATATTTCTGACGAATATCGTCGAGAATTTCCGGAATTTCCACCAGGGGGACATCGAAAAACTTCGCGAGGGCCGCATGGGTCAGATCGTCGGGGGTGGGTCCCAGACCCCCGGTGAAGATCAGCAAGCGCGATCGTTCACAGGCCGTCGCCAGGACTTTTTGCAACCGCCGTTCGTTATCCCCTACCACCGTTTGGTAATAGTGGGGAATCCCCAGTTGGGCTAACTGTTGGGCGAGGAACTGGGCATTGCTGTTGAGGATGTCGCCTAGGAGCAATTCCGTGCCGACACAAATAATTTCAGCACTCATCTAGCTGCACTCATGTAGCTGCACGGGTCTAGCTACCCTGTTGCCGTGCGTGTTTACGAACTTGCCACCCCGTATAGCTCAGCAGGGCCGTCGCCCCCACCACATAGGCTACCCCACTGGGCATTCCCGACAGCGCTAGGGCCAAGGTGCCCACCCACAGGGTCAAGGAATAAATAAAGATGACGGTGAGCCGATGGGATAGCCCCGCATTCAGGAGCCGATGGTGCAGGTGACGCTTATCCGCCTTGAAGGGGGATTTGCCACACCGCAGGCGATCGATAATCACCGCCGACATATCCAGGATCGGTACGGCTAAAATCAGGTAGGGCAACAGGACGGCTGCCGTGGTCACACTCTTGACCAGGCCAATCACCCCCACCCCAGCCAGGACAAAGCCCACAAAGTAGGCTCCCCCATCGCCCATAAAGATCTGAGCTGGGTTGAAGTTATAGCGCAGGAAGGCCAGTAAACCCCCAGCTAAGGCGGCGGCAATCAAACCGGCTTCGGGACGATTCACGAATAGACTAACGATCAGCATGGTGACGGCGGCAATGCCCGATACCCCTGCCGCGAGGCCATCCAGACCATCAATCCAGTTAATGGCGTTGGCCATCCCCACTAACCAGGTCACCGTAATCGGTAGGCTCACCCAATCGGGCAGGGCGACGAGGCTACCGTGGGCAAAGGGGATCGTGAGGAATTCGATCTGGACACCGGCATTCCAGGCAAAGGTAGCCACCATCACCTGGGTCAAGAGCCGGGTAAAGGGCGACAGGTTAAACAGATCATCCGCCAGCCCAATCAGGAAAAAGCAAATGCCACCGATCGCGACTCCCCAGATTTCGTAATCCTTCGCCGGGGGCAGGATACCAAAGCCACCCGCCCGCCAGACGACCAGCAGGGCAATGAGGGTACCGAGGAAAATTGAGACACCACCAAGCCGCACCATCGGATGTTGGTGAACTTTACGGCCATTGGGGAGATCCACACGACCACTTTTTAGCCCAATCTTTTTCACGATCGGGGTTGTCAGGAGGACAACGAGACCGGAGATGAGGAATGCAACCAGATGATAAAACTGGGTGGGCATCTGCAAGGAAAAAGCAAGGTACAAAACTGTCAAGCAAAGTCTACCTGGGTTTGCCCCGTTTGTGCCACCTGATTTGCGAATTTTCTATCCTTAAGCCATTGCTGGGACAGGAACCGTCAAGTGGGGATAGAGGGGAAATTGACGACAGAGATCGGCCACCCGTTGTCGGCAGTCCTGCATAACGGCTTCATTCTCTGGGTCAAGCAGCCGATCCGCAATAATGTTGGCAATTTCCGTAAATTCCCTGGTCCCTAGCCCCCGTGTGGTCATCGCGGGCGACCCCAAGCGCAGGCCACTGGTGACAAAGGGGGATTCGGGATCAAAGGGGATGGTGTTCTTATTGGTGGTGATGTTGACTGTGCCCATGAGTTGATCAGCTTGTTTGCCCGTGAGGCCGATCGATCGCAGGTTAACCAGCATTAAATGATTATCGGTGCCTCCCGATACCAGGGTTAGCCCCCGCTGTTGTAGTTGCGTCGCCATTGCTTGGGCATTGGCAATCACCTGGGCTGAGTAGGTTTTGAATTCCGGTTGCAGGGCTTCGCCAAAGGCAACGGCTTTGGCGGCAATCACGTGCTCCAGTGGTCCCCCCTGGCTACCGGGGAAGACGGCCTTGTCGAATTTCTTGCCCAGTTCCGCATCCCGTGTCAGGATGAGGCCCCCCCGTGGACCGCGCAGGGTTTTGTGGGTGGTGGTAGTGACCACATCGCAGTAGGGCATGGGGGTGGGATGGTGACCGGTGGCGACGAGGCCCGCAATGTGGGCGATATCGGCCATGAGGTAGGCCCCCACTTCATCGGCGATTGTCCGGAATTGGGTAAAGTCGATCGTGCGGGGGTAGGCGGAATAGCCACAGATGATCAGCTTGGGCCGGTGTTGCTGGGCCAGGGTCCGAATTTGGTCAAAGTCCAGTTGTTCCGTATCGGGGCTAACGCCGTAGTGATGGACTTGGAACCATTTGCCGGAGACATTAACCGGGGAGCCGTGGGTCAGGTGCCCGCCGTGGGACAAGTCCATGCCCAAAATGGCATCGCCCGGTTCGAGCAGCGCCAGGAAGACGGCAAAGTTCGCCTGGGCACCGGAGTGGGGTTGGACGTTGGCGTGGGCTGCTCCGAAGAGTTGCTGGGCGCGATCGATAGCAATTTGTTCGATCTCGTCGATATAGGCACAGCCGCCGTAGTAGCGTTTGCGGGGTAGCCCTTCCGCATATTTATTGGTCAGAACTGATCCCTGGGCCGCCATCACCGCCGCCGAGGTGAAGTTTTCACTGGCGATGAGTTCCAGGTGATCCCGCTGACGCTGTAGTTCCTGCTGAATCCAGCCAGCGACGATCGGATCGGTGGTAGCTAAGAAGTCTAAGTTGGTCTGCGTCACGGAATCAACCCATCGAAATTTAATAAACCGTCGAAGTTTATGATAGTCCTTTTTCCCTGGGCACAGTGGGGGTTCTCCCGGCGTTGGGCACCGGTCAGGGTAAGGGGCGGCCTATACGGCAGCCGTATTACTGGCCTGTTTGGCGATCGTCACCATCCTGCACAAGGAATGACCCGAACGCAAAATGGGCGATCGCGCTTCCCAGGCATAAAGGCGTAAAGGCGTAAAGATCCCATGACTCGCCCCAGCGACGATCGCCGGAGCCAGCCAATCCCGCCGCTATTCCGCCATCTCCACAGCGGGCTGCATCACCACCACCCCATAGGCCGTTGGGGACAGATAGCGTTGGGCTGCCTGTTGCAAATCCGTAGCCGTCAGTTGACGAATGTGGTCTGGGTAAGCCAACGCCGGGGTGAGGTCCTGAAGCAACGTTTGGTAATAGCCATAGAGATTCGCCCGATCGCGGGGGGTTTCATTCCCAAAAACAAAGCGATTTGCCACCTGCGTTTGCACCCGGTGAATCTCAGCCGCCTGCACAGGCGCTTCCTGAAGCTGACGGATATGTTCTACGATCGCCGCCTCCACCCGCGCCAGGTGTTCAGCCGGCAAATGAACCGAAATATAAAAGACCCCTTGCAGCCAGTGGGTTAAGTTACTCACCGCAATACTAGACACCCACCGCCGTTCCTCCCGTAGATCATGTACCAGCCGCGACGTGCGACCATGTCCCAAAATCGAGGCCAGCACATCCAGCGCATAGGTTTCTGCCAAATCCACCAAACCGGGCACCCGCCACGTCATTACTAACCGTGCCTGTTGCAGACGATCGTCAACCCAATGACGACGCACCACCTCACTAAAGACCGGTTCCGGGTCCCCCCTTCCTGCTGTCGCTGCCGCCAAGGTTGCCACCGGTAAGGCTTCCCCCGCCGAACCTGTCGTGGTTGCCGTCAATGCCTGGGTGACCGTTGCGATCATGTCATCCACCGGCAAATTACCTACCACCACCGCAATGAGGCGATCGGGCTGGTACCACTGTTGGTGAAAATCCCGCATTTGTTGCGGTACCAGGGATTCAATCACCGTCGCTGGCCCCAGGACAGGCCGCCGATAGGGCAAATAGTCAAACGTCGTTTCCATCGCCCGGTAATAGGTGCGTCGCCGGGGGTTATCCTCCGCCCGCCGAATTTCCTCCAGCACCACCAGCCGTTCACTCTCAAAATCGCGATCGGGAATCCGGGGATTTAACACCACCTCGATCTGGAGCGGCGCCAGGGTGGCAAAATCCTGGGGAGCCGTCGTGATATAGAAATGGGTGTAGTCCTGACTGGTCGCCGCATTGGTGATCGCCCCCCGCTCCTCGATGCGGCGTTCAAACTCCCCCAGGGCCAGTTGCTCCGTTCCCTTAAATACCATGTGCTCCAGGAAATGGGCCATGCCGTTAATCGCATCCGCCTCCATCCGCGACCCCACCCGAAACCAAACACTCAGGTTCACCGCATCCACTGGCATCTGTTGGGCAACGATCGTCCCCCCATTCGCCAACCGATGGACGATCGGGGCTTCTAGGGCACAAACAGAGTCACGGGTCAAGAGCATCATAGGGCGTACTGGCTGGAACAACGAATGCTTCGATCATAAGCAATCTTTCCCAGCCACGCTGCCCATTGCGGGATATTGCCCCAAAAACTCCAAACTCCAAACTCCAAACTCCAAACCTAAAACTTAAAATGGACCGGCGATCGCCCCACCCAGGTACGGCTTTACCGCTATTCCCAATCCCCCCAATCCCGATACACTCGAAGAGATAGGCAAACTTTGTGGGAGAGGCAAATCGTGCCCCAGTGGTTTCTACCAACTTTAAGTGATATCGTTGCCGGGGGCGAATGGGCAATGACCGGCACCCCAATGCCAACCTGCCATCCCCCAACCTCAGCCGCAACGGGGACCGCCTATGCGTCTGTAGACGATTCGCCCGCAGAAACGCGCCGCGATCGCGCGACGGTCCCCCCAATGCCCCCCGGAAACCCAACGCACACCGCCAGTCAAGTCCGGGAAAGCACCCTGAAAGCCGAACGCGAATGGCACGGAGCCGTTGCCGCCCTAGGCCAGTTACTGGCCCCAACATCGGCGATCGCTGGGGAACCCCAAGGCATGATTCTTTTCGGTCCCTTGCCCCTCCTGGCTGACCCTAGCCTGACCCGATACTACCAAACCTGGCTGCTCACCACCGACGCTTACCAGCAACACCAGCAACGCACCCTGCTGCCAGCCTCGGCTCCGGAGGGACACCGTCTGGCCCATTCTCCCCATTCTCCCCAAGTTCTCGCAGCGGGAGGACCTTACCTCCTGCCCTTACTGGCGGATGATCCGCAGGTGCAGGAACCCTTTTGCCTGGTGTTGACCCCAACCTTTAGCCTGGTTATGGTGCTACGCCGGACCAGCAACCTCCGCGAACCTGAACGGGGCCACCCTGCCAGCGCCAACCTACCGGCCTTCCTCTTTTCCTTTGACCCCACCGTTGTCACCCAAGCCTGGCAAACCCTGCACGATCGCCTCTGTCTGACCGCGCCCGATCGCCTGCCCCCGCTCGCTGCCAGTATGCGCCAGTATGCGCCCGTTGCCCCCGACTATCGCATCGTGATGCAATTCACCCGATCGCTGCTGCACCATTTACCCCAACCCCGCGCCAACCCCCACCCGCCCGTGCGATCGCACCCCAGCCCCAAGTCTAATGTGCGTCGCCAACGGACCAAATTTCATCCCCCGATTGACTCTAACCCCACGCCTCCCCGCAGCGACACCAAAACCAGTGCCGATGTGACGTTGTTGCAAGCCCTCGCCCATGAGGTGCGCACCCCCCTCGCCACCATCCGCACCTTTGTCCGATCGCTGCTGCGCCGTCGGGACCTGGCCCCGGCAGTCCGGCAACGCCTGGAAACCATCGATCACGAATGCACTGAACAGATCGATCGCTTTAGTCTGATTTTCCAAGCCGTTGAAATGGCTACCCACCCTGTGGAAGCCCCCCCTATGTGTTTGACCCCCACCTCCCTGGGCGCAGTCTTTGAGGAATGCATCCCCCGCTGGCAAAAGCAGGCCAACCGGCGCAACCTCAAACTTCAGGTGTTCCTGCCGGAAGCCATGCCCACCGTCGTTAGTAATCCGGCCCTGTTGGATCAGGCATTGACCAGTTTGATCGATCGCTTCACCCGCAGTTTACCGGCTGGTCACCACATCCAAGTACAGGTCACCCTGGCCGGTGCCCAACTGAAACTACAATTACAATCCTGTGGCCGTCACGATCGCTGTACAGGCCAACCCCGTCAAGAAGGAACCAGCACAGCGCGCTCGATCGGACAAATCCTCATGTTCCAACCTGATACCGGCAGCCTCAGTCTGAACCTCAGCGTTGCCAAAAATCTCTTCCAGGCACTGGGGGGACGGTTAATTGTGCGCCAACGCCCGGAGCAAGGGGAAGTGCTAACCGTTTTTCTGCCCCTGGATGTCCATGAAGTCCATGAGTTCGATGAGGCCACCGATCTAACCTTGACCGTCGAGCCGGGGAAAACCTGGATTGTCTAACGCATGGACTGTCATGATTGAGCGTATTGCTCTCGACTAGCTCAGCCCGTTCGCGCAGCGTCTCCCCAAGAGAAACGGCTGAGTCCCGGTCACCCTGAGCCTACGGCTGACAAACCACACGCCCAACTGGCCTAAGCAAACCAACCCGCCCCACCTTGGCAAAAATGTCAACTTTTGTTACAATTTCAAGTAATACATGTCGAACTGTTTCGAGGTTTTCAATGCCCTATACCACTGATGAAGGCGGACGTTTAAATAACTTTGCGATTGAACCCAAGGTTTACCAGGCCCAAGCCCCCACCGGCACCGAAAAGCGCAACTATGCGATCCTGGGTGCGATCGCGGCCATCTTTGTGGGCTTCCTGGTCTACGTGGCCTTTGCCGTTTCCCAGGCCAGCTAGTTCCGCGCCCCTCTAGAACCCCTAGTAGGCTCAACTAGAAGCCCCTAGAAGCAACCGGGAATGGCGAATAGTGTAGCCAAGGTCAACCCGTAACGCCCTCAACCACGACTCGCTACTCCCGTATACCAGACTTGGCGAACGCGACAGACTCAACAAACTCACGAACGCTACAGACTCTACGGACTCTACGGACAATTGTCTAGGCGGTTACATGGGTCAAGCCCTTTTTCACCTGGCCTTCCCGATCGCAGATGTCTCCCAAGCCAAAACCTTTTATGTCGAAGGGTTGGGTTGTGAAGTCGGTCGGGAAAACGACAAGGCCGTTATTTTAAACCTGTATGGTCACCAACTGGTAGCCCATGTGACCCACGAAGCCCAGCCAGTGCAAGCGGGGATTTATCCCCGTCACTTTGGCCTAGTGTTCAGTGACGAGGCGGATTGGGAAGCCTTGCTCGCGAGGGCTGAGGCGAGGGGGTTGGAGTTTTACCAACGGCCAAAACATCGTTTCCCTGGCTCAGTGTTGGAGCACCGGACCTTCTTCCTGCGCGATCCCTTTGCGAACTTGTTGGAGTTTAAGTATTACGCCCACCCCGAAGCGGTGTTTGGGGCACAGGCGCAGACGGCGATCGGCGATGCTCCAGAGGCCGACTCAGCGCCGTCGTAACGGCTAATAGCACCGTGGGATCACTCACCATCCAGGCATGGGCCAGAACGGGCAGCTTAATTTCTGTCCCGATCGGCAGGGAGGAACTGGCCGCCGGTATAATCATCAGATCCATTGGGGTCCAGATTGAGGTGAATTGTACCTGATTAAGCTGATCCAATTGGCGGTTAAGCTCCTGAATGAATGGGCTATTCGGTCGCATTTGCGCACAGCCCTCATTCCAGCGAAAATAGGCCCAAAGACTCCCCTTATGGGGCGCAGAAAGGGTAATAAACCGTTCGACCCGTGCTAACCCACCTAACTTTTGCAGATAATAGCGACACACCAGGCCACCCATGCTAAATCCCAGTAGATCAATGGGGCACGATCGGCTAAAGGTGGTTTCTACATAGCGATCGACTTGCTTTGCCAGCTTATCCAGGCCCTCGGTGCCATCATTGGGCTGGAGGGACAGGGTATGCACTGGCCAGCCCCGCGCTTCCAAGTAGGCTTGCATCCGGTGGAAGATCCGAGCCGTATCGTGAATGCCGTGAATGAGCAAAACGGGATTGCGTTGCATGGGGCCTCGTAACACCGAGATCACACCGGGCTGAACTGGATCAGTGCAGGTATTGTATCCCACACCTGAGTTGATCATGCCGTGTTGGGGTGCCCCTGTGTGCTGGAAGGGGACAGGCCGTTGAACTGTCCCAGCAATGTTTTTTGTTCGCGTTGTGGTTCTGCTCCGCTTCAAGCTTCAGCTAAGGGCGCACCAAAAATGCGATCGGTCAACTTCACATACCAGGCTGCCGCTTGCACTTGAATGATGTAGGCTAGGGCAATAATCAACGCAATTTGTGCACCCTCCTCAGGCGGGAACGCCGGACTCATAGCGATCGCTAGGGCGATCGATAGGTTACGCATTACTGTTCCATAGACTAGGGCGATTGCATCCCCGCGATCGAAGAAACTTTTACCGATAATCGTACTAAAGACAAAATTAAAGCCATAAATTGTTACCAGTGGCACAAAAAATACGGCTAACTTCAACGGATTTTGCATAATCGGTGTCGCTCGTAGGGCCATCGCGACAAACACAATCCCCAAAACCCCCAAAGTTGAAAATACGGGAAACTTTTGTTTGAGGTTTTTATTATACTTATCCGCCCCGACCGTAGTGATCAGCACTTGCTTGGTAATAAACCCCAACAGCATGGGTAAAAAGACGACTTGGGCAATTTGAATAAAGGTTTTATCCATCGGAATCTCAATGACTGCTCCCATCAACCATTTAGCATAAAAGGGAGTTGCCAGTGAACCCAAAATTAGCCCAATTACTGTCATTTTAATGGCTGCATTCAAGTTGCCCTTGGCAAACCCTGTCCAGGAGATCGTCATACCACTGGTGGGCAACAGGGAGGTGAAGAGTAATCCCAACAAGACCAGGGGTTGATCATGGAAGAAAATCTTGCCAATGCCAAAGGCCAAAAAAGGGATAACTGCGAAGTTAATGAGTTGCGTCACCAGTTGCAGCTTAGCGTCCCCCCCAGAAAACACCTTACCAATTTGGAGATTGATCATCATCGGATAAACCATGAGAAAGGTGAGCGGTACAACTAAGGCCCGCAATCCCTTGACGATCGCTAGATCGGCAAAGTAGCCAAAAATAATCCCAGCTATCATAAAGGCAGGGACCGACCAAACTAGATTCTTCTGAAGCAGATTTAAGACTTTCCACATGATCAATAATCCTGAATAAATCCCTTGTTAAGCCGCCACGCACGCCAACTTTTCTAGCCGATCCATCACAGCTTGCATTTTCTCCCGCGCCGCGATTGCAATGGCCTTTGCCTGAGAGTCAGTCACCGGTAAAAACATAGCCAAGGGGTCAATCGCGGATACTTCAACCTGCCCATCCGCCTGGACTTGTACCACGACATTACAGGGATAGAGAACCCCTGCTTTATCATCAATTTGCAACATTTGATAGGCAATCTCAGGGTTACACGCCCCCAAAATCCGATAGGGCCGGAAGTCAACATCTAGCTTTTTCTTAAACGCAGCTTGCGCATCAATCTCGGTCAAAATGCCAAACCCTTCCTGCTGGAGGGCCTCCGTCACAAGGGCGATCGCGTCTTCAAAGCTCGTCTGGACAATAACGCTAAAGTAGTACATATCAACTTAATCCCCATTAACAACAGTCATCGTCATACTCCATCGCGATCAATCATCGTCATCGGGTAGAAAGGCCAAGAGCGGCCACCCGTCGCGATCGCTATCTTCACAATTCTTCATAAGATTGTATAACCAGATAGTAATTTAGTCAATCAACAATGACTGAAGTTGCGGAAAATTTTATCCAGGTCCGGATCGGGAGGGGGCACAAGTGGCTACAATAAAACGGTTGTATTGGGCATCACAGCCTTGATCGAGCGTTATACCCTGCCCGCCCTGGGCGATCTTTGGACAGAGACCTATAAATACAAGACCTGGTTGCAGGTGGAAATTGCCGTGTGCGAGGCCCAAGCTGAACTGGGTTATATTCCTGCCGAGGCGGTTGAGACGATTCGGGCAAAGGCCAACTTTGACCCGCAGCGGATTCTAGCGATCGAGGCAGAAGTACGCCATGATGTGATCGCCTTCCTGACCAATGTGAATGAATATGTGGGTGAGGCGGGGCGCTATATTCACCTAGGCTTGACCAGTTCCGATGTGTTGGACACGGGCCTCGCGCTGCAACTGGTGGCCAGTCTGGATGTGATTTTGGCCCAGTTGGAATGCTTGATCCAGGCGATTCGTCACCAGGCCCAGCAACATCGTCACACCGTCATGATCGGTCGCTCCCACGGTATCCATGCCGAACCGATCACCTTTGGCTTTAAGTTGGCCGGTTGGTTAGCGGAAATGCTGCGCCACCGCGATCGCCTCACCACCATTGCCCAAGAAATTGCCGTGGGTAAAATTTCCGGAGCCGTGGGGACCTATGCCAACATTGACCCGAAAGTTGAAGCGCTGGCGTGTCAAAAGCTAGGGCTAACCCCGGACACAGCTTCGACCCAGGTAATCTCCCGCGATCGTCATGCTAATTATGTGCAGGCGTTGGCTTTGTTAGGAGCCTCGATCGAGCGCTTTGCGGTGGAAATCCGGAACCTGCAACGAACGGATGTGCTGGAGGTGGAAGAGTTTTTTGCCAAGGGCCAAAAGGGGTCCTCGGCGATGCCCCATAAACGCAACCCGATTCGCTCGGAACGCTTAACGGGGGTGGCGCGGATTCTGCGGGGCCATGCGATCGCGGCGTTGGAGAATGTGGCCCTGTGGCATGAGCGGGATATTTCCCATAGCTCGGTGGAGCGGGTAATGTTGCCCGACTGCTGCATCCTGGCCCACTTCATGCTGGTGGAGATGACGGATCTGGTGAATACGCTGCTGGTGTATCCCGACAATATGCAGCGTAATCTGAACTGCTATGGAGGCGTAGTGTTCAGTCAGCGGGTGTTGTTGGCCCTGGTGGAGAAGGGGTTATCGCGGGAGGACGCGTATGCGATCGTCCAGTCCTGTGCCCACCAAGCCTGGAATACGCCCGATGGGAATTTCCAAGCCTTGATCCAGGCCCATCCCCAGGTGACGCAATACCTGACGGCTGAGGAAGTTGCGGCCTGCTTTGATCCGCAATACCATCTGCGTCATCTGGAGCAGGTGTATGAGCGGTTGAATATTTAGACTCGAATCCAGAGAGGGTTTGCGTAAACCACTAAGACACAAAGGACACGAAGACACACAAAGCCCTTGGTGTTCCTTAGTGTTCTTAGCGTCTTGGTGGTTCTCTACCCCTAGCGACCGGGAATCAATCGCACGGTTTCCACGGCCTGCCGATAGGGTTCGACTTCTTCGTTAAAGTCGATCGGCAATACGGCCACCACGTTCTCATGGGGACGGGGAATAATCACCCAGGTTTCTAAGACACCACCGGGGGTATTTTGGGCGGCTTCGACTCCGGCTTCCATTGCGGCCTTGACTTCGGAAACATCCCCACGAATATTGATCGTAAACCGGGCACTTCCCGCCCGGATGTAACCCACCAGTGTCACCCGGCCTGCCTTTACCATTGCATCCGCCGCCGCTAATACGGGGGGGAATCCTCTTGTCTCAAGTGATCCAACGGCCTCTGGCATCTTCCTAACTCCCTGTCTAGATAGCGATGATTAGTAGCGATCGTCCAATGCTAATTTTACGGATCTTAAGGCAGTTTACGACATAAATTTTGGTACTAAGCCCCTGCCATGATTGAATGATTGCACTGCATCAGGAAGGGCAAGGCTGTATCAGCCAGTCATTAACCCCATGATTACTATTAATCATTGCACCTCATCAACAGGGAAAAGGCTGTGATTTCTATCAGGAACGCAACCCATCTAGGGGCTAAACCTGGAAAGGTAAGCTGGCCTCGGTAAAATCAATGGGTAAGACGGTTTCAATATTTTCCGGTGGATTAGGCACAATGTAGTGGGTGATCACCTTGCCTTCCCCTGGCAACTGATTGCCGGCTTCAATCCCAGCGGCGACGGCCCGCTGGACCTCAGAGACTGGCCCGCGCACGGCAACAAACTGACGACCACTTTCTGAGCGATCGTAAACCACCAACGTTACCCGCCCAGCCTTCACCATTGCATCGGCGGCAGCGAGGACCGTCGGAAATCCTTGCGTTTCAATCACTCCCACCGCAATTGGCATCGATCGTCTCCTAACAGCATTACCGATTCTCAATGCTTCCCATTTTGACATACTCCCCGATCGAAAAGAGATGAGGATTCCTAAGGGGGCTGTTAAGAAAAATCTAATTCAGCCTGGGAAGCCGCAACGAAATGCAACAATTCGGCCAGATGCTTGTCCGCTTAGTTTTGGGTCATAGCGATCGCCCTCCTGTGAACCCATGCAAATAATTAACGACTCAACTTGAGGCGTCCCATCCGCACCGCATCGAGGAGGAGGTTAATTTGACGGCGCTCTTCTGTCGAGAGGGACGGATTGCTCAGCAAGGCAGAGGTTAATTGCCGATGCTCCCCCCGGCTAATCTGACCGAGGACTTGAGCTTGTTCAATCAATTGCCCAAGGGGCGGACTGGCATCCTGTCGATTTACCATAGCTTGAATCATAAATGCTCCCTGATTGGGCGATCGTACCCCCCTAGGGGGCGATCGCGATCGCGCGAACACCAACCTGATGATGACATTAGTCTATCGCGGAAACCACTGAAGAATGTGTCTGATTAACCACCCAGACTTTCAAGTTTCTATGAATTTTTGCGGATTGACAGGCATGGTATGCCATATCCCACCTATGGAGTAGGGCGGGGCGGTTCCGGTAGGGGCGGGGGAGACGATTCGGGGGCAACGGGAGCCGGGGTCGATTCAGCCAACCATTCCGCTGGCGATCGGTTCACCGCCGTATCAAAGCTAATGGTGACTAACGCCACTTCGACCTGGGTGGGTAAGGTGGCTGGCGGATCAGCCAGGGCATAGAGGGCACTCCGGCTAAAGTCGGAGGTGCCCAAGCGCAGGGTATGGCGACGCTGATTGGCTAAGGTCACCTCTACCGTTGCCTGGGGTGGTTCTAGGCCAAACTCCGGCAGTTGGCTAGTCGGCACCCGGAGGGTTTTGCTGGGGGTATCGGTGGCCAGGAGGTTCAGCAGGAAAGCGATCGTGGCGGGATTCGCAGGCTGGCGCTCCGGCTGGGTCATCACCCACTGGGTTGCCGCGATCGCTTCCGGTTCGGCTGGTTCTGCCTCTGGTGTCAGACTAGGGTCTGGGCTGGCTTCTGGGCTGGCTTCTGGGCTGGCCTCACCCTCGGATTGATTTCCCGCCGTTGGTGCCCCCACCCGTTCAAAGGCTAACGTCTCCTTGTCCGTGCGAATCGTCAGGGCTTGGACATCGGTTTCTTCAAATTGGAAAAGTTGTTTAGCCTTGCTTTGGGCCGCTTCCCGATAGGGTTTGCTCTGGATCTCGTAGAAGAGCACAAAGCCCCCCAGCGCCGCCGCCAGGGCCAAGACAATCAGGGTCGTTCGTTGGAGTTTCATCGCCGTCGCCACCACACCACAACCGCCGCCGCAAAACCCGCGATCGGCAAAATCACCAGGGCCAACAAGGTAACCCAACCCGATCGAACCGGCGTGACCACCAACCGGCGATCGGTCATCTCCCGTGGCCGGATCGAGAGCACCGTGCCCTCACGATTACTCAGCCAGTTAACCGAATTCAGGAAGACATCCCCATTCAACTGCTGATCAAAGAAACCATCTGTGGCAAAGCCCGAATTACCAATGACCACGAGCCGTGCCTGGGGTTCAGTCTCCGGCTCATCGGTTTCAGCCGCATCGGTCTCAGGGGCATCGGCGGCATCGGCCTCTGGACTAGGCGAAGGGCTGGGGGAGGGGGGTGCCGGTTCTTCGCCAGTCTGGGTGACGGGCCGACTGAGGGCTGCCCCCAGGATCAGGGGTCCCCGGGTGTCGGGTCCCGCATTAAATTCCACCTGCCGTTGGCTGAGGTCACTCTCGGCCCAGCTTTGCTCGTTCGTCAGGAGCAGCTCGGTTTGTTGGACGTTAGGTTTCGGGGTTAATTGCAGGGGACGGGCGGAGGGGAAGAAGGAATTCCCCCCTTGAAAATTGGCCGTAATCGGATGGGTGCCATAGGTCGTCACTAGGGGAGCCGTCGGTCCAAACCCAACCACACCCCCACTGGCATCCAGGCCAACCGCGCCACCCGTGGCATCGATCACTAAACGCGGGTCCAGGGTAACGCCCCACTCCGCTAGCAGACTATCCAAACCAGGATCAGTATTGGGGTCGGCCATGACGAAGAGGCTCCCCCCGCGATCGAGGAAAGCTTTTAACGCTTCCACTTCCCGATCGAACAAGGCCCGCTGTGCCCCCGCAATCACAATGACCGTGGCGTTCTCTGGAATCGGGGGTTGGCCCGCTGCAATCCGTTGGGCAATGTTGAGCGGCTCACTGACGAAATTTTCATCTCCCATGCGAGTCACCGCTTGGGACATCTGATCCAGCGATCGCTGACCGTGGCCTTGCAGGAAGTAGACGTGATCTTCGGGAAACTCGGTAGTGCGCAGCAGGCTATTGGTCAGACGGCTTTCCGAAAGGCGTTCGTTCTGGAGATTCTGGACAAATTGCTTGCGATTCTCCTGCGGAGACGCTACGCGATCGCCCATCTCCAGGAACACATCCCCCATTGCCGTCACCTGGAACTGGCGGGCGAGGGTCGGGTCCCGCTGGGGGTCCACAAATTCAAACTCAAATTTTTTGGGGTTATAGCGGCGATAGTTTTGGAGCAGAGCACGATCCTGGGCATTGGGGGGGCGGGTAAAGACCCACACCTTCGCCGGTTGCTCCAGGGCACGCACCACTTCCTGCGACTGCGGTGAGAGGGAGTGGAACTGGGTTTCCGTCAGGTCAAACCGGGCTGAGTAGCGCACCGCCAGGAAATTGACTAGGGCCAAAATGACTAATACCGCCAAGGTTGTCAACAGGGCGTTGGTGCCCGCTTGGGTGGAGCGACGCCCCCAAAAACCAGTGGTTGAACCGGTCTGCCACCAGAGCCAGCCCGCGATCAGGATACCGCCCACCGCCAGGAAGATCAGGGGGATGGGCACCCAGGTCCCGGCGACGATGCCTGCGGAAATGCCAACGATCAGGAAAATGGGTCCTAACCAGAAGGTGTATGGCAGATATTTTGACCCTTGCCAGCGCGTGGTTTTCATGGAGGCGTTAGTACGAACAGCGGGGGGGGAGAGAGGAGAGAGAGGAAAGAAGAGAGGAGAGAGGAGAGAGGATGAGGAGGGGGAATGGGGGACGATCACGATCGCAGGGGGAGGATGGCTCGTTAGGAGCGCTGATAGCGGAGGGCTTCGATCGATTGGGCGGTTAAAAAGATCCCCAGAAAAATATAGCTGGCAAACAGCACCAATGCACTGGTCTCTAGGATGCCCTGGCTAAAGTTATCAAAGTGGCGCAAGAGGGAGAGGTGTCCGAGGACTTCGGCCATTGGACCGCTGAGGTTGCGCCCGATCGCGTCTAGCACCCAGAGGAAAAACACCAGCACAAAGGTCAGAATCGCGGCCAGGATGGTGCTGGCGGTCAAGGAGGAGATAAACATCCCCAGGGATAAGATCCCGGCGGCGACTAATAATAAGCCCAGATGACCCACCCAGAAGACGGTGATGGGAAGTGGGGGTTCCGCACCGGCTAGGGCGATCGCTTCGTACATTAAAACGGGCAGCAGGAGGGTAAAAAAGAAGGTGAAAACTCCCAGGAGCTTGCCCAGGGCGACGGCCCAATTGGTAATCGGTGAGGTGGCCAGGAGTTCCAGGGTCCCCTGTTTGCGTTCTTCGGTATATAGCCCCATCGTTAGCATGGGCAGGATTACCAGCATGATGAAACTAATGGCCCCTAGAAACTGTTGCAGCACAATACTGGGCACATCAAAGGGGGGCACCGCATTGGCTCCCAGTTGTTGTCGTTGCATATCCAACATTGACGATTGCATCAGCGCCCCTTGCAAAATCAGGATAAAGAACAGGCCACTCAGGAACCAAAAGGCCCCCGCGATCGCGTAGGCCAGGGGCGAGGCAAAGTACCCCTGCAACTCGCGCCGGTAGATCGCCATAATATTGCCAACAACAATCCGCATAAGCTCAGGGTCAATAAAGGATAAAGGGTGAAGGGTAACAGGGTGAAGGGTAACAGGGTGAAGGTGGGTTAGAGCATTTATCTCCAAAAAGTTAAAGGTCAGAGATAACAACTTGCTGTTCAAGTTTCTATTCAGTAAAAATTCTTCTTACTAATTTGGCTTTGCAAGTGAGCATTAGGACTGTCTATGGGCATAAATTTACGACGACGTTTTTACAATTGATTCTTCCATTTCAGCAATTATGACTTCATGGGCTTGACGTAGTAATTCTTCTGTTACTCGCAGATCTACATCACTATAGGTATCCATTACAATGCTTAAATCATCTCCAATAACAGACCAATCGGAGGAGAGAGCAAGAAAATCAGCTTGTTCAGGAGTTAGGGAAGAATTGTAAACCTGAAGTACATTACCAAAATCTATTAAACGGGAAATTCCCTCAATGAATGATGGGCGTGCATACAAGAACCCTGTCAGCTTATTCATATGCTTAGCTAGCTCCTTGATGACTATTATCCATCGCTTGCGCTAGTTGTTTCCTCTGATGGAGGTGTAGCACTCGGCGCATCGGGGGCGATCGCCTCCTCCTGGGGCATCGGGGTCGGCGGGGCTTCTTCCATTGTGAGTTCGAGGAACACGTCTTCAAGGCTGGCACGGCTGCGACGCATTTCGTAAAGACCCAGGTTGGCGGCTACCAGGGCACTGGCCAGATCACGACCCGCTTCAACACCCGGCTGACACGTGACTTTGACCACTTGCCGCTCGGCCACAGGCGTGAGGGGGGTTACAGATTCAACCCCTGGAACACTGCCCAGACAGGTGAGGATCGTAGGCAATTCGCCCGCAATCTCCAGTTCATATTCATAGCCCGTACCGGCGGCCAGTTGGCTGAGGAGGTTATCGGGGGTGTTGGTGGCGACGATGCGGCCCCGGTTGATGATGGCCACCCGATCGCAGGTCATACTCACTTCCGGCAAGATGTGGGTAGAGAGGATGATCGTATGCTGACCGGCCAGTTGTTTGATCAGGTTGCGGACTTCGATGATTTGGCGAGGGTCGAGGCCAACGGTGGGTTCGTCGAGAATAATGGCCGGGGGATCATGGACGATCGCCTGGGCAATGCCGACCCGTTGTTTGAAGCCTTTGGAGAGCTTGCGAATCAGGCTAGTCCGCCGTTCCGTCAGGTTGCACCGGGCGATCGCTGAGTTGACCTGGGCCGGACGATCGCCTGCGGGTACCCCCTTCAAACAGGCCACAAAATCGAGGAAGCCCTCCACCGTCATCTCTGCATACAGGGGCGGGGATTCGGGCAGATAGCCAATGCGCTGACGCACGGCCATCGAGTCTTCATGAACATCGTAGCCAGCGATCCGGGCCGTTCCCGCTGAGGCGGGGAGATACCCCGTGAGGATGCGCATAGTGGTGGTTTTGCCCGCACCATTGGGTCCCAGAAAACCCAAGATCTCGCCTGCATCAACCTGAAAGCTGACATCCGCGATCGCGGACGTCTGCCGATAAACCTTGCTGAGATGTTCAACCTCGATCATCGTTGCTCCCACTATGAGGTAGGTGTCCGATGCCTATGGTAGCTTACCGTGATCATGACCCGTCCGCACCCTGATCGCGGTTCTAAGGTCGATCGGGGGCCAGTGCCGACTTTGCATCCCAATAGTTCCCTTCTTCCTCAACTCTAGAGGTGTCGGATTCCCTGGCATCACTGACTGTATTTTCTGCATAAGCGCCAGCGGGTGAAGTCGTAATTCTCTGGTTATAGAGGTTGCGCAAGTCCTCCTCAGATGAGGTAATCCGGGCTTGATAGGCAGCAAAGATTTCTTCATAAATGAACTTAGGTAAACTGCCTGCCTGAAGCAAATCCTTTAACTCTGTTTAGGCAGCTTTGGCTGCAATTAAGTTCAGTTGTAAGGTTTCCATCCGTCCAACAGAAAAATAAATGTATTTACCCCAAGCCCTGCATATTGTCAAAAATTTAATAGGGTAATCTTAATCAAACTAGAGGTTTTTTGAAAGGCGAGATGACCAATCACCAGCCCAGCAATCAAGACAGCGATCGCGCTGGATACCCCCAAACTTTGCCCAATCGTGATCCAGGCCAAACCCAACCAGAATTTGAGCAGAACCGTCGTAATCGCTGATGACAGAACACCCCGGCCCAGCCAGTAGGGCAACGGGTTTGAGGGTACTGCGTAGGCGACTGATATCCGTATTGATAGCGGCTTCAAAAATCAGAATTGGGAGAAACAGGTTCAATACTACATCAGGATTGAGGCCAACGGTTTCTGGTAGGCTCTCCTTGGGAATGACTAATCCGGCTAAGACCAACCCCACCACATAGGGAATGCGCAACCAACGTGTGGTCAACGCCACCACAGTGGCCACTAGGAGTAAGATAATGAGGGTCTTAATGATTCCGGTAAAATCTCCGAAGGGGACGGCAACCGATTGCGCTAAGGTAGATTACTAAACTGATGCAGAGCCAGATAATGGCTCACGATAGCTCATGGTAGGGTCAGTAGACTCTCGTGCGGAGACGACAGAATGGCAACCTGCGCGAACGAAAAACAAGTGTGGGGTAGGCAGCCTGCCTGCCCCTGAGACAGCCGGGTCTTCGATATACTCAGACAGCTATCCCACGTTCAATTTGGGATCTACTAAGGGGGCCTAAAATCGTAGCCCCTACTCAACAACACCCAACCTAAGGACGATCAGCCTTGGGAGATGGCTTCTGCGTCCAGATTAAACAGTAGCCGTAGGGTTTCGATCGCCTGTCGCCGCATTTCGATATCCTGCTGCGCCCGCAACTGGACCATCGGATCGTGGAGGATCTTATTCACAATCCCCCGTGTTAGGGCCTCGATGACCTCCTGGTGCCTCTCGGCAAATTCCGATCCCAAGCGGGAGAGGGCCTTTTCTAGCTCCTGTTCCCGGATCGTTTCTACCTTATCCCGCAGACTACTGATCGTCGGTACCGTTTCCAGGGTTTGCCACCAGGCATCAAACGCATCGGCCTCTTCTTCCAAGAGGGCTTCGGCCTGCTGGGCCATCTGGCGCCGACTTTCGTAGTTTTGGGCCACCACTTCCTTCAGGTCATCCACGTTAAACGATTGCACCTGAGCCAGGGTTTCCACATCGGCGTGGACATTGCGGGGGACGGAAATATCAATCAGCATCAATGGCTGCTGCGGAGCCAAGGCCGAGGCCAGCAGTGCCCGATCGATAATCGGGCTGGTGGCCGAGGTACTGGTAAACACAATATCCGATCGCTGGAGCGTGGGCAGCAGGTCATCCATGAGGCGGGCGGTGACAGTGGCGCCATTGCCGGAAAATTGTCGCACCAGTTCATCGGCACGGGGCCGCGATCGATTCAAAATCGTAATCTCTTTGACCCCCTTGGAAACCAGATGTTGCACCAGCAACCGCGACATCTTGCCGGCGCCGAGAATCGTCACCCGATGCTCCTCCAGGGGTTTGGAGAGGACAGCCGTATGGCTATTGGCCAGGTGACCATCGCACTCAGCGAGACGGGCCTGTGCCTGCACCTTCAGTTGGGCTAATTCCACCGCCGCCGAGCTAATGGAAACCGCACCCGTCCCAATTTCAGTTTCCGTGCGCACCCGTTTGCCAGCGGTAATAGCTTGCTTGAACAGTCGGTTCAGAATGCGATCGACCCCCTGGTATTGCTGCCCCAGTTTATGGGCTTGCTTCACCTGGGAAAGAATCTGCCCTTCCCCCAGCACCAGACTGTCGAGGCCCCCAGCCACCCGCATCAGGCGCATCACCGCATCCTCATGCAAAAGGATAAACAGATGACGGCGCAGATCGTTGAGGGGAATATGGCTATGCTCCGAGAGGAACTGCATGACTTCGCGCAGGCCGAGATCCGTTTCGGCAGTGACGCAGTAGATCTCCAGGCGATTACAGGTACTCAGGATCGCTACTTCGTCAATGTGGGGGCAAGCCTTGATCTGGGCGATCGCCCCTTGCATCTGGAGTTCAGAAATGCTGAGTTTTTCTCGTACTTCAACCGTTGCTGTTTTGTGGCTGAGACCAATGACCGCAATATTCATTATGTTAATGACGTGTTGCTAACGAGAGGGCAATCATCCAAGTGTATCAAGCAGGCGGCAGACCACGGGTACACATTCCCCACTGGCCAGATTGCAGGACAGCCAAGGTGGCTATCCCACAAGGTTGAGCTAGCTTTCAGCCTAGCTGGATTTCAAGCACCATCCAGATCAGGCTTACCTCAACTGGAGGTACTTCGGCTCTTCAAACATGTGGATTGTGTCCACAAAGCGGGCCGTCTTCGATTGGCTGGAGATGACCAGGCTCTGGGTCCGTGCGCCCCCGTGGAAGTAACGTACCCCTTCCATCAGCACACCGGGGGTAATCCCACAGGCGGCAAACAGCACCGTCTCACCCGAAGCCAATTCCTCGGCATTGTAGATGCGATCGGGATCATCAATGCCCATTTCCTTCAGGCGGGCAATATTGCCTTCCTTACTCTCACCGATCAGGCCCGTTTTGACCACATCGGGATCATAGACCAACTGGCCTTGGAAGTGACCACCAAGACAGCGCATGGCCGCCGCCGAAATCACCCCTTCCGGAGCCGCCCCAATCCCCATCAAGCAGTGGATGTTAGTCCCCGCGAAGGCACAGCAAAGAGCTGCGGAAACATCCCCATCGCTGATCAGGCGCACCCGTGCCCCAGCTTGGCGAATTTCCTGGATCAACTCCTTGTGGCGGGGCCGATCCATCACCACAACCACCAGTTCCTCCACCGATCGATCCATGCAGTCGGCCAGGATCTTTAGGTTTTCCGTGGGGGTTTTGCGAATATCCACATGGTTGCGGGCCACGGCGGGGGCAGCTAACTTCCGCATGTAGAAGTCGGGTGCCGCAAACAGACCGCCTTTTTCAGAAATGGCCAAGACGGCCATTGAACCGGGCTGACCGTAGGCCACCAAGTTCGTCCCTTCACAGGGGTCAACGGCAATGTCGATTTCCACCAATTCGTCCGGGTTGCAGTAGTCCTTGGCGTCGGCTTTGGTGCAAATGCCTACCTCTTCACCGATGTAGAGCATGGGGGCTTCGTCCCGTTCCCCTTCACCAATGACGATGCGACCGCGCATGTAGATCTGGTTCATCCGCTCGCGCATGGCTTCCACAGCCACTTGGTCAGCGGTGTTTTTCTCTCCCTTCCCCATCCAACGGGCGGAGGCGATCGCCGCCTTTTCAACGACTTCAATAATCTCTAAGCCAATGGTGTTTTCCACAGAGCCTACCTCTCAAAGGCAAAGTTTGCGTCTTTTTTGCGTCTTTTTTAACTCACCAAGCTGCAACCTAACTGGCAGATTAGCAAGAAAAGGATTCAATCACTTTATGATCCCAGTTTCCAAGTCTACCAAAGGGGGGATACCCAGAAACAATTAATTGCGCGATCGCCGGGTAGCACTTAGGCCGATCGTCACCAATGTTAAGTTTTACGTCGGGTTCGCCTTGGCTCACGTTGCATAGACTTGCTGGTAATACGCTTGGTACTCCGTCGAGAGCAGGGGTTGCCACCAATCCTGATGGCTGAGAAACCATTGCACCGTCTGCCGGAGACCCTCAGCCACGGTGACGGTGGGTTCCCAACCCAGTTCCGTGCGCAGCTTGGTGGCGTTGATCGCATAGCGACGATCGTGACCGGGGCGATCCTTGACAAAGGTGATTAACTGGCGGCTGGGCCGGACCGGCAACGCCGGAGCCAACTCATCCATCAGGTCGCAGAGCATCTGGACAAGATCGAGATTTTTCACCTCATTGCAGCCGCCCACGTTATAGGTTTCCCCCGGCTGGCCCTGGTGGATCACAGTTGCTAGGGCACGGCAATGATCTTGGACATAGAGCCAATCCCGCACATTTTGCCCGTCGCCGTAAATGGGCAGGGGTTTACCCAGCAGAATGTTGATGCAGCAGAGGGGAATTAACTTCTCTGGAAAGTGGTAGGGACCATAGTTATTGGAGCAATTGGTAATCAGGGTGGGCAGGTGGTAGGTATGGAAGTAGGCCCGTGCCAGGTGATCGCTACCAGCTTTGGAGGCGGAATAGGGACTGTTGGGGGCGTAGGGGGTCGTTTCGCTGAAGGCGGGGTCATCGGGACCCAGGCTACCGTACACCTCATCGGTGGAGACATGCAGAAAACGGTAGGACTCCGGTTGACCAAAGCTGCGCCAGTGCTGTCGAAAGGCTTCCAGTAAGGTGAAGGTCCCCACAATGTTGGTTTGGATAAAGGCCGCAGGGCCTAAAATCGAGCGATCGACATGGGATTCCGCCGCAAAGTGGGCGATCGTATCAATCTGCTCCTGCCGGAGGATAAGGTCTACGAGGTCGCGATCGCAGATATTACCGTGGACAAAGCGAAAATTCGGATCGGATTCCAGAGCCGCAAGGCTCTGGCGATTACCCGCATAGGTGAGGGCATCCAGGACCACCAGGCGATCGTGGGGAGACTGCTGGTGCCAGTAGTGGACAAAGTTAGCGCCGATAAAACCAGCACCACCCGTGATCAAGAGGCGACGGGGAGGACGAGCAGAGGTCATAGGGTATAGCTAAGCCATAGAGAAGCGAGATAGAGGAGCTAGGGGCAGAAACACCGATCGAGACTTCTGAGATCGAGACTCCTGAGATCGAGACTCCTGAGATCGAGACTCCTGACGATCGCCAGCGTGCGAGAGCTAGGGCCGGGTCCCAGAATCAAGCGTCCCAAAACCAGTAATCGCAAAACCGAGTGACCTTTTGCAATATATCGCCATATCGTCCCCGTATCGCCCCCGCGACGGGCTATCCCCGCAAGCGGCTGTTCCAGAAGGGTAGGGATTGGTTAAACTAAATGGGAACGCTGTAGCCTACTTGGCGAACTTTTGCAGAAACGGTTATCCCTATGAATTCTCCTTTGCCCTTATTGTTCGACACCCTGTCAACGGCACTGCAATTTTACCTGGTCCTGTTGATTATTCGGATTCTGCTCAGTTGGTTCCCGAATGTGAACTGGTACAATCCGCCCTTTTCCATTCTGAGCCAACTCACGGACCCCTACCTCAACCTGTTCCGATCGATTATTCCGCCCCTGGGTGGGTTGGACTTCTCGCCGATGCTGGCGATTTTCCTGCTCAACCCGATCCTCTCTACCCTGCTCAATACGATCGCCAGCCAACTGGCCTATGGTCGATATAACTTTTAAGATGCCTTGAAGATGCCTTGAAGATGCCTTTACGGCCACTTGGCATACCGGCCCCCTGACCAACCAGGCATTAGCACGGCCCCCGACCAGCGCACGACGCCTAGCCCATCGGATTCCCACACCCCGGAGGGGGTTCTCCCTCGGTTGGTGACTGACGAGGGTCACGACGGGGGACAGATGGGTGCGAACTGAAGCCGATAGGTATCCTTAATTCGGCGAATGGGAAATTGGATGAACTCGGCAGGGGTGGTCACCCGCCAACCCCACTGTTGCAGGAGGTGGCAGGCAAACACCTTGGCCAAGGTCATGGCCAATTGTGCCCCTAGACAGGCATGGACCCCGCCGCCAAAGGCAATGAATTCATAGGGTTTGCCTTCGTATCGCGCCTAGCCATCGCCGGGTGTTGTCGGTTGCGCCCCACAACCGATTCCCATTGGGACAACTAGCAGCCCATCGGCAACAATAAAAAGCCCCTGACAGGTGCCAGGAGCCGGTAATCAGGGTGCATCTACCACTTCCCTATACCGAGAGCGGGGGAGGCGATCCGGAGATTTTAGGGGAGTGGAGGGTGAAGGGACAGCCGGGATGGCGATCCTAGGGCTAGGGAATTCAAAATTCAAAATTCAAGGTTCAAAATTCAAAGTTCAAGGTTCAAAATTCAAAATTCAAAATTCAAGACTTTGCCCCTACCACCAGCGCAGTTGGAGATAGCCACGATCGGGTTGGCTGGTTTCGGCTTCGGTGGGCCAGGGGACCGGCTTGTAGGTGCGGAAGAGGTGATCCCACCAATCGACCCCAAGCCCGAAGTTGTGCTCCCACATCCCATATTTATGGTGAACGTAGTGGACGGGCATCTTCATCCAAAAACACTTGGTGGGGTTCTCGTGCTGGAGTTGGTGGGCATAGGCGGAGAAGGCTGCGTAACCAAAAGCACCAGCAGCCCAGCCAATGCCCGCCTCCAGCGAGACCAAGAACATCGGTAATACAACCAGAAAGCTGCCTTTCACGTAGTCCAAAAACTCCCACACAACCCCCTGACCTTCGTTGCGGCGGTGATGATCGAGTCGGCCAAGGTCGAGGTTAAGGCCATCGAGCTGCTCGACCAGGCCGCGCGCGAAAAGGGCCTGCGCGCGGACATCGCCCTGTTTCCCGACGGCGTGTTCGGCCCTGCCGCGGTCGACGACCGGCCGATCGCCCGCATCCGGCTGATGCCCGATGCCGGCGGCACCTGGGCCGCCCCCGGGCTGATCGACAGCCATGTCCACATCACCTTCGGTGA
>OGCL01000314.1_pt1 | contig 54869 bp, 44 predicted proteins | sample 1570041 | NCBI WGS metagenome assembly OGCL01 (sample SAMN06266162, study PRJEB24511) | hot springs metagenome | isolation source: Hot spring water | place: South Africa: Limpopo | collected 2015-06-22
TCCTGGAAGAACAGCGGGACGATCTGGGTCAGACCACCGATGCTCACCGCCAGGATCATGAACAGGGTCAGCAGACCAACGTTCTTCTCGAGTTTTTCATGCGATTTCATTTACGTCGGCTCCTCAAGCGATCTGCGCGGCGGCGTCATACTCGGCCGGCTTGGCCGCCTGAACGGTGCGCCAAGTGTTGTAGGCCATCACCAGCATGCCGGCGAAGAAGATCGCACCACCGATCATCCGCACCACGAAACCGGGGTGGCTGGCTTCCAGCGCTTCGACGAAGGAGTAGGTCAGGGTGCCGTCGTCGTTGATCGCACGCCACATCAGGCCCTGAGCGATACCGTTGACCCACATCGAGGCGATGTAGAGCACGGTGCCGATGGTGGCCAGCCAGAAGTGGGTGTTGATCAGGCCGATGCTGTGCATCTGCTCGCGACCGAACACTTTCGGGATCAGGTGGTACAGCGCGCCGATGGACACCATGGCAACCCAGCCGAGGGCGCCGGCGTGTACGTGGCCGATGGTCCAGTCGGTGTAGTGCGACAGGGCGTTGACGGTCTTGATCGCCATCATCGGGCCTTCGAAAGTGGACATGCCGTAGAACGCCAGCGAGACCACCAGGAAGCGCAGGATCGGGTCGCTACGCAGTTTGTGCCAGGCGCCCGACAGGGTCATCATGCCGTTGATCATGCCACCCCAGCTCGGTGCGAGCAGGATCAGCGACATCACCATGCCCAGGCTCTGCGCCCAGTCCGGCAGGGCGGTGTAGTGCAGGTGGTGCGGGCCGGCCCAGATGTAGACGGTGATCAGTGCCCAGAAGTGGACGATCGACAGGCGATAGGAATACACCGGACGCTCGGCCTGCTTCGGCACGAAGTAGTACATGATCCCGAGGAAGCCGGCGGTGAGGAAGAAGCCCACGGCGTTGTGGCCGTACCACCACTGCACCATCGCGTCGGTGGCGCCGGAGTACAGCGAGTACGACTTCATCGCGGTGACCGGAATTTCCAGGTTGTTGACGATGTGCAGGATCGCCACGGTCAGGATGAAGGCACCGAAGAACCAGTTACCGACATAGATATGCTTGACCTTGCGCGTCGCCAGCGTGCCGAAGAAGACGATCGCATAGGCCACCCAGACGATGGTGATCAGGATGTCGATCGGCCACTCCAGTTCCGCGTATTCCTTGGAGCTGGTGAAGCCCAGCGGCAGGGAGATCGCGGCGAGCAGGATGACCAGCTGCCAGCCCCAGAAGGTGAACGCGGCCAGCTTAGGCGCGAACAGGGTGGTTTGGCAGGTGCGCTGAACCGAGTAGTAGGAAGTCGCGAACAGAGCACAGCCGCCGAAGGCGAAGATCACCGCGTTGGTGTGCAATGGGCGAAGACGACCGAAACTGGTCCACGGGAGGTCGAAGTTCAGAAATGGCCAGGCCAATTGTGCTGCGATGAAAACGCCGAGCCCCATCCCGACGATTCCCCACACCACCGTCATGATGGCGAATTGGCGGACCACCTTGTAACTGTAGGCGGTACTGGTTGCTGTGTTCATGTATGGGCTTCCATCCACGGGTAATGAGCAGTTTTTTCTTTCTAATAGAAAGCGGGGCAAGAATGGGGAAAGGGCAATCTGCCGGTATTGACCCGGGTCAATACACACAATGTGACAAAGGGCATCTCGTCGGCTGGAACCATCCTCGGGGCGCGGCGTCGGCCAGCCTGATTCTGGCCCACGGCGCCGGTGCGCCGATGGACAGTCCGTTCATGGAGCAAATGGCTGTGCGCCTTGCCGCGCGCGGGGTTGCGGTGTGCCGCTTCGAGTTCGCCTACATGGCGGCGCGACGCCAGGGAATGGGCAGACGCCCGCCCAGTCCGCAGGCTCAGTTGCTCGCACAATGGCGGGAAGTCCATGCGCTGGTGCGACAGCAGGCCACAGGACCGCTGGCCATCGGCGGCAAGTCCATGGGCGGGAGAATGGCGAGCCTGTTAGCCGATGAGCTGGAGGCCGAGGCACTGGTGTGCCTGGGCTATCCGTTCCATCCCGCGGGGAAGCCGGACAAGCCTCGAGTGGCCCATCTGCAAGGGCTGAGGACGCCGACGTTGATCGTGCAGGGCGAGCGCGATGCACTCGGTGATCGCGAGCGGGTGGCGCAATACCCGTTGTCGCCTGCGATCGCCCTGCATTGGCTCGCTGCGGCGGACCATGATCTGAAGCCGCTGAAGCGCTCGGGGCTGACCCACGAGCAGCATCTGGACGAAGCGGCGGACGTCATCGCCGCGTTTCTGGGCGGGCTCTCAAGCACCTGAGAAGTGGCAGCGAGCACCTTGTGACGCTCGCTGCACTGCGCTCAGCGGTTGAAGCGTTCGACCAGTGCGTACTGCCCCTGCGCCGTTGCCGCGAGGTCCTCGCTGAGCAGCGCCGAGCTACGGGCGTCGCCGGCGGTCTGGTCGGCGAGGCGGGCGATGGTGCTGACGTTGTGGCTGATCTCGTCGGCGACGGCGCTCTGCTCTTCGGTGGCCGAGGCGATCTGCGTGGTCATGTCGATGATATTGCCCATGGCCTCGTTGATGCCCGTCAGCGCCTGGTCGGCCTGGAGCACCTGCTCGACGCCGCGGTTGGCATGGACCCGACCGGCCTCGGTGGTCTGCACGGCGTGGCGTGCCTGCTGCTGCAGCTTTTCGATGAGCTGGTGGATCTCGCCGGTGGCCGCACCGGTACGCTGGGCCAGCTGGCGTACCTCGTCGGCAACCACGGCGAAGCCGCGGCCGCTCTCGCCGGCGCGCGCCGCCTCGATGGCGGCGTTGAGTGCCAGCAGGTTGGTCTGATCGGCGATGCTCTTGATCACGTCGACCACGCTACCGATCGCCTCGCTGTCGCTGGCCAACTGATTGACCGCTTCGCCGGTCTTGGCCACCGAGTCGGAGAGTTGCTGGATGGCCTTGCGCGTCTCGGCGGTGACTTCCCGGCCGTGGACGGTGAGGCGGCTGGCTTCACGTGTGGCGTCGGCTGCCAACGCAACGTTGCTGGCCACCTCCTGCGTGGTTGCGGCCATCTCGTTGATGGCCGTGGCCACCTGCTCGGTTTCCTGATGCTGCTGCACCAGGCCGTTGGCACAGTTCTGAGCCAGCGTGTCGGCCTCCTTGGCCTGACCCTGCAGCTGCACGGCGGTGTCCTGCAGGCGTGTGAGGCAGGTCTTCAGGTGGGCCTGCTGGCTGAGCATGGCCATTTCCAGCTGCGCTTCGACGCCGCGGCTATCGGTGTACATGCGTGCGATCAGCGGATCACTGGTGCTCTGCTGCGCCAGCTGCATCAGCCGGCGCAGGCCACGCTGCTGCCAGTGCAGGCCCGCAAGGCCGAGCGGAATCGACAGCAGGGCCGCTGCCATAAAGCCCACGGCATGGTCGAAGAATGCACCGAGCAGAAAGCCGATCTGGCCCACCAGAATGAACGGCAGCCACTTCATCAGTACGGGTAGCCAGACGTCGCTGCGCGGTACGCCGCTCTTGCCCGCATTCAGTCGTGCGTAGAGTGCTTCGGCGCGCTGGATCTGCTCGCGCGTCGGTTTGGTCCGCACCGATTCGTACCCGGTGACCTGCCGCTGCTGATCGAGAATCGGCGTGACGTAGGCATTGACCCAATAATGGTCACCGTTCTTGCGACGATTCTTGACCACGCCCATCCACGGCTTGCCTTGCTTGAGCGTCGTCCACATATGCTCGAACACCGCGGGAGGCACGTCCGGGTGGCGCACCAGGTTGTGCGGCGCGCGGATCAGCTCATCGCGAGCGAAGCCACTGACTTCGGCGAAGATGTCGTTGCAGTAGGTGATCTGCCCTTTCAGGTCGGTGGTCGAGATGAGGCGTTGCTGGTCGGGGAAGGCATATTCACGCTGGGATACGGGCTGGTTGTTACGCATCGACTTTTCACGCCTGGCATTGAATGTTCGGAGGAGCGCGCCTGACCTTTGATGTTCTTCTGGGTCCGGGCTGACCTATGGGTCGGCCATGGCATGGCGTTCTTGAGACGGCAAAGCTGATTCGAGGATCAACTTTGGTCGAAAGGCGACTGACGGCAGATTCGGCTTAATGGTTCTGCAATCTTTTTGCGAGAGGGTTAATGCGTGTCCGGACGTTCCGGTCGGCGGGGCGGTGGCGAAGTCAGGGACCGGACAGCGTGCATGGATGTTCAGGCGGCTGGAGATTGGACGCCAGTGGACGGCGAAACGCCGGTGCGAACGGATTCGCGCCGGCGTTTTTTCTGCCTGATCAGCTCCCGATCAGCTCCCGATCAGCTGGCGCAATACGTAGTGCAGGATGCCGCCGGCCTTGAAGTACTGGACCTCGTTCAGCGTGTCGATGCGGCTCAGCACCTGGAACGAATCGCGCGAGCCGTCCTGCCGTTCCACGTCGACGGTGAGCAGCTGGCGTGGCTTGATGTCCGCGCCGAGCCCTCGGATCGACAACTTCTCCGTGCCGTTCAGACCCAGCGACTGACGCGTCTGCTCGCCGACGAACTGCAGCGCCAGCACGCCCATGCCGATGAGGTTGGACCGGTGGATGCGCTCGAAGCTTTCGGCGATGACCGCCTTCACGCCCAGCAGGTTGGTGCCCTTGGCGGCCCAGTCACGGCTGGAGCCGGTGCCATACTCCTTGCCGGCAATCACCACCAGCGGCACGTCTTCGGCCTGATAGCGCATGGCGGCGTCGTAGATCGACAGCTTTTCACCACTCGGCTGGTAGAGCGTGTTGCCGCCTTCCTCGCCGCCGAGCATCTCGTTCTTGATGCGGATGTTGGCGAAGGTGCCGCGCATCATCACTTCGTGGTTGCCGCGGCGCGAGCCGTATGAGTTGAAGTCTTCCGGCGCCACCCCCAGCGACTGCAGGTACAGGCCGGCCGGCGAGCTCGCCTTGATGTTGCCGGCGGGCGAGATGTGGTCGGTGGTGATGGAGTCGCCGAACACCGCCAGAACCCGGGCATTCTCGACGTCCGCCGGCGGCGCTGGTGGCTGGCCGATATCTTCGAAGTAGGGCGGGTTCTGCACGTAGCTGGAGTTGGCATTCCACTGATAAGTGTCGCCGGCGCTGACCGGAATCTTCTGCCAGTGCTCGTCTCCGCTGAATACGTCGGCATAGCGGCTGCGGAACATCTCGCCGTCGATACGCGCCACCGCTTCGGCGATTTCGGCGCTGCTCGGCCAGATATCCTTCAGGTACACCGGCTGATTCTGGTCGTCGTAGCCCAGCGGCTCGCGGTCCATGTTGATGCGCGTGGTGCCGGCCAGGGCGAAGGCGACCACCAGCGGTGGCGAGGCCAGCCAGTTGGCCTTGACCAGCGGGTGCACGCGGCCCTCGAAGTTGCGGTTGCCGGACAGCACCGACGATACGATCAGGTCGTTGTCGGTAATCGCCTGGCCGATGGCATCCGGCAACGGCCCGGAGTTGCCGATACAGGTGGTGCAGCCGTAGCCCACCAGGTTGAAGCCGAGCTGGTCCAGATAGCGCGTCAGCCCGGCCCGCTCGAGGTAGTCGGTGACCACCTTGGAGCCCGGCGCCAGTGAGGACTTGACCCAGGGCTGACGCTTGAGCCCGCGCTCAACCGCCTTCTTGGCGACCAGACCGGCGGCCATCAGTACATTGGGGTTCGAGGTATTGGTGCAGGAGGTGATTGCCGCGATCACCACCGCGCCGTGCTTGAGGTGGAAGTTCTCGCCCTTGACCTCCACCGAGGTGTCGGCCTGCTGCTTGCGCCCGCCGGTTTCCAGTAGCAGGTCGAAGTTGGCGCCGATATCGCCGAGCGTGACCCGGTCCTGCGGGCGCTTGGGCCCGGCTACGGACGGCTGCACCTGGGCCAGGTCCAGCTCCAGGGTGGCGGTGAACACAGGGTCCGGCGAATTGCTGTCACGCCACATGCCCTGAGCCTTGCTGTAGGCCTCGACCAGGGCAATGCGCTCCTCGTTGCGGCCGGTCAGGCGCAGGTAGTCGATGGTGATCTGGTCGACCGGGAAGAAGCCGCAGGTGGCGCCGTACTCGGGCGCCATGTTACCGATGGTGGCACGGTCGGCCAGCGGCAGGTGGTCCAGCCCCGGGCCGTAGAACTCGACGAATTTGCCGACCACGCCGTGCTTGCGCAGCATCTGCGTCACGGTCAGCACCAGGTCGGTGGCGGTGACGCCCTCGTTGAGCTTGCCGCTGAGGCGGAAACCGATCACCTCGGGAATCAGCATTGACACCGGTTGGCCGAGCATCGCCGCTTCGGCCTCGATGCCGCCGACACCCCAACCGAGCACGCCGAGGCCATTGATCATGGTGGTGTGCGAATCGGTGCCGACCAGGGTGTCCGGGTAGGCGACGGTTTCGCCGTTCTCTTCGCGGGTCCAGACAACCTGGCCGAGGTATTCCAGGTTGACCTGGTGGCAGATGCCGGTACCCGGCGGCACCACGCTGAAGTTGTCGAAGGCCTGCTGGCCCCAGCGCAGGAACTCGTAGCGTTCGCCGTTGCGCTGCATCTCGATCTCGACGTTCTGCTCGAAAGCCTGGTCGCTGCCGAAGCGGTCGACCATCACCGAGTGGTCGATCACCAGGTCCACCGGCGACAGCGGGTTGATCTTCTGCGGATCACCGCCGGCCCTGGCCACGGCATCGCGCATGGCCGCGAGGTCGACTACTGCCGGGACGCCGGTGAAGTCCTGCATCAGCACCCGGGCGGGGCGGTACTGGATTTCCTGGTCCGAGCTGCGGGTTTGCAGCCAGCTCACCAGCGATCTGAGATCGTCACTGCGTACGGTCACGTCGTCTTCCCAGCGCAGCAGGTTCTCCAGCAGCACCTTGAGGGAGGTGGGCAGTCGGCTGATGTCGCCCAGCTGGGCGGCTGCGTCGGGAAGGCTGTAGTAGTGGTAGGTCTTGCCGGCAACCTCGAGGCTGCGGCGACATTTCAGGCTATCCAGGGAAGGCATTCCTCATCTCCTTGTGCCCACACGGTGAGGGCTGGCTGATGAACGAGCTTTGAAACTAGCCCTTGGGCAGGTGTTTCGCTACTGCACTGGACCGGGCGATGCGGGCGAGGGTTCCCGCGGTCGGCTATGATGCGCGGCTTTGGCGCAGACCCGACCGCTCACAGGATCCGAACATGAATACATTGTTGCTGCATTGCCGCCCCGGGTTCGAAGGCGAGGTCTGTGCCGAAATCAGTGAGCACGCCGCCATCCTCGAAGTCGCCGGCTATGCCAAGGCGCGGCCTGACAGCGCCTGTGCCGAGTTCATCTGCAGCGAGCCCGGCGGCGCCGAAAGGCTGATGCGTCGGCTGCGCTTCGCCGATCTGATTTTTCCGCGGCAATGGGCACGTGGCGACTACCTGCAGCTTCCGGAAACCGATCGCATCAGCGTGTTGCTGGCGCACCTGGCGGACTACCCGGTGTGCAGCAGCCTGTGGCTGGAGGTGCTGGATACCAACGATGGCAAGGAGCTTTCCAACTTCTGCCGCAAGTTCGAGGCGCCGCTGCGCAAGGCGCTGGTCAAGGCCGGGCGCCTCGACGAGCAGGGCAAGGGGCCGCGCCTTCTGCTCACGTTCAAGAGCGGTCGCGAAGTATTCGTCGGCATCGCCGAGGCGAACAACAGCGCGCTGTGGCCGATGGGCATCCCGCGCCTGAAGTTTCCGCGCCAGGCACCCAGCCGCTCGACGCTCAAGCTGGAGGAGGCCTGGCACCATTTCATCCCGCGAGAGCAGTGGGATACGCGGCTGGCGGCGGGCATGACCGGAGTCGATCTCGGCGCGGCGCCGGGCGGCTGGACCTGGCAGCTGGTCAACCGGCATATCAAGGTCAGCGCGGTGGACAACGGGCCGATGAACGCCGACCTGATGGATTCCGGGCTGGTGGAACATTTTCGCGCCGACGGCTTTACCTTCCGCCCGAAAAGGCCGGTGGACTGGATGGTCTGCGACATCGTCGAGAAGCCGGCGCGCAATGCTGCGCTGCTGGAAACCTGGATCGGCGAGGGCCTGTGCCGCGAGGCGGTGGTGAACCTCAAGTTGCCGATGAAGCAGCGCTACGCCGAGGTCAAGCGCCTGCTCGAACGTATTGCCGACGGGCTGGCCGAACGTGGCGTCAAGGCCAGTATTGGCTGCAAGCAGCTGTATCACGACCGGGAAGAGGTGACCTGTCACCTGCGCCGCCTCTGATCGTTGATCGGCAGCGGATGACCTGTTCTCCCGCTTGCGCCACAATGCACGCCTGTTTTCCGGAGCCCCCTGATGAGCCAATCAGCTGAAATGACTGTCGACGCCGTACTCGACGCCACCGGCCTGAACTGTCCCGAGCCGGTGATGATGCTGCACAACAAGGTGCGCGACCTGGCTGGCGGGGCCATGCTCAAGGTCATCGCTACCGATCCCTCGACCCAGCGCGACATTCCCAAATTTTGCGTGTTCCTCGGCCATGATCTGGTCGAACAGCAGGCCGAGGCCGGTACCTATCTGTACTGGATTCGCAAGAAACTCGACTGACCGAGCCTTCCCGCAGGGCCGACGCTCGGCGCCGTTGCGTATCAGAGATCCGGCGCGGCGGCTCGCGTATTCTGCCGCCGCCACATGCGGGTCAGCCAGCGCCAGGCGATCCAGCCGCCGCCGATCAGGTAGATCAGCCCCCCCGGCACCCACATGATCAGCCCGGCCAGCTGCTGATCTTCCACTGAGTGGCCTTCACCGTAGAACGACACGCTACCAAAGGTGAGCAGCGCGCCCAGCAGACCGGTGTGCATCAGCGTCAGCAGCACCGCCATCAGTGCCTGTGGAACCTGCTTCGGGTTCGCGCGCAGCACCGACCACCAGAACAGCCAACCGGTGAACAGGAAGCATGCATGCTCGAAGGCATGCCACCAGAGGTTGTCCAGCGCCAGCACATAGAGCTTCGGTGTGTGCCAGATCCAGATCACCGCGCCATGCAGCAGCGCCAGCAGCGTGGGGTAGCGCCCGGCACGCAGGATCCCGGTCCATAGCGGCTGGGCGAAGCGGCCGGTGACCCCGCGCCATTGCGGCAGCGGTCGCGCCAGCGCCCACAGCGGGGCGATCACGATGATGAACAGCATGTGTTGAGTCATGTGCCAGGCTGTGCTGGTTTCCGCCCAGTCGTCGATGGGGCCGAACACCGAGAACACCACCAGCAGCATTGCCGCGTGAAAGCAGAGGGCTTCACGGCGCCGCGGCGCTACCTTGCGACCACCGAGCAGGTACAGCAGCCAGGCCGCTGCCACCAGCAAAGCGGTCAGCAGCAGCGGCGCGCGGTCGAGCACATGGGCGTCGAACAGGCCGTGGGCGAAAGCAGGCGTCGATACACTCAGGGCTGCCGGCAGCGCCAGCAGTCCCGGTGGTATCCGCCGTTTGGCTCGGGAGATCACAGGCATGGCGGTATCTGCAACAGCGGAATGCCGACGAACAGCGTGGCCAGGGCCGCGATGAAGTGAATCCCCGCAGCGATCTTGGTGACGAACTGCTGCCGTTCGTTCTGTTCCTCCGGTGCCCGCGACAGACGCCAGAAATAGCGCGCCATCCACAGCAGCAACGCAAGGGTCAGCAGGGTCAGGGCACCCAGGCTGCCGTTCAGCCAGTTCCATACGCCCTGGGCCGGGTCGGGCGGGCTGAGCTTGCAGATCACCGCTTGGCCGCCATACATGGCGACGAACCACAGGCTCCAGATGATCAGGCCGATCGGAATCTGGATCGGATGGTAGGGCGACGTCCGCGCATACCTCATCACGCACCTCCCCAGGTGGCCGGAAACAGCACGATGGCCGCATAGCTGACCCAGAGCACACCCAGGTTGTAGTACCAGAGCTGCTCGACCACGACGGGCTCGTATGGCGCCTTGTCGCCCACGTAACCGAGGGCTACGCGCCATGCCTGCAGACCGGTGAGCACCGCTGCCAGTGTGCAATGGATCAGGCTGTACGCGAGCATCACGAACACCACGGCATCATGTGCGGTTTCGGTAGGTGCCAGCCCCGCGCTCAGCATCAGCCACAGCAGCATCACCGACTGCGCCAGTGCCAGCAGCCCCAGCCACGCCAGCTGCGCCATCAGCCCGTGGTGCGTGCCGGCCCGCAGGCGCTTGATCAGACGGTGCAGCCAGAGGGTGCCCGCGCTCAGCAGCACGGCGCTGGCGAACATCAGCCAGCCGTTGAGCTGGCTCTCCGGCACCCGCCATTGCGGCGAAACGGTCCAGAGGTAGAACCAGCCGAACAGCAGCGACAGATACAGCGCGCCGTTGGCCAACAGCGTTACGCCCATGCCCCACAGGCCCGGCCCGTCGAAGGTGCGTGAATGCAGCGGCGGCTCACCGGGCTGGGTATGGGCATCCGGCGCGGCGGCGGGGTGGGCACCGTTCTCCCACGACCAGCGCAGCAGTACTACCACTGTCGCCACGGTCGCGCCGAGGGCGACCCAGTAGAACTTGTTCAGCAGGCTGAGGCAGAGCACGGCGAGGAACACGGACGCAATGAACGGCAGCCAGCTGTTGCCCGGTAGGTGAATGATCTCGCGCACCTTGCCGGTCAGCGGGTCGCTGCCCCAGGTCTCCCGGCGGCCATGATCGATTACCGTCAGCGCGTGCTCGCCTCGGGCTACGCTGTCTGGCAGGTCCGGGTCCTTCCATAGCGGGTGGCGATCGGTTACGTCCGGCAGGCTGACGAAGTTGTAGGCGCTCGGTGGCAGGCAGGTGGCCCACTCCAGCGTATCAGCCTGCCAGGGGTTCTTCGGCGCCGGCTTGCCGAAACGAAAGTGCAGCACGATGTCCAGCAGGATGGTCGCGACGCCCACCGCCATGATGAAGCTGCCGATGGAGGACACCAGGTTGGGCATGTCCCAGCCCAGTCCCGTGTCATAGGTGTAGACCCGCCGCGGCATGCCGATCAGCCCGGTCCAGTGCATGATCAGGAAGGTCACGTTGAAGCCGATGAAGAACAGCCAGAAGCCCCAACGGCCGAGCTTGGCCGAGGGCATGCGGCCAGAGAAGTGTGGCAGCCAGTAATATAGCCCGGCCATCAGCGGGAAAACCATGCCGCCCACCAGCACGTAGTGCATGTGAGCAACCACGAAGTGGGTGTCGTGCACCTGCCAGTCGAACGGCACCAGTGCCAGCATCACGCCGGTCAGCCCGCCAGCGACGAAGACGATGAGAAAGCCCACCAGCCAGAGCATTGGCACCTTGTATACCGGCTTGCCGAGCCAGAGCGTCGCCAGCCAGGCAAAGATCTGCACACCCGTGGGGATCGCCACCAGCATGCTCGCTGCCGAGAAGAACGCTGTGGCCAGCTGCGGAATGCCGACCGTGAACATGTGGTGCACCCACAGCCCGAAACTGATGAAGCCGGTGGTCAGCACGCCCAGCACCACCCAGCGGTAGCCCACCAGCGGACGCTGGCAGAACACCGGGATCAGCGTCGAGACGATTCCCGCGCCCGGCAGGAAGATGATGTACACCTCGGGGTGGCCGAACAGCCAGAACAGGTGCTGCCAGAGCACCGGGTCGCCGCCCCGGGCGACGTCGAAGAATGGCATACCGGCCGCGCGCTCCAGCTCCAGCAGAATGGAGCCGAGAATCAATGGCGGGAAGCCGACCACGATCATCATGGCCATCACCAGGATGTACCAGGCGTACAGCGGCATCTTGTGCAGCGCCATGCCGTTGGTACGGGTGCGCAGGATCGACACCACCAGCTCGACCCCCGCCGACACCGCGGAAATCTCCACGAAGGTGATGCCGAGCAGCCAGAAATCCGAGTTCACCCCCGGCGTATGCGCTGAACTGGACAGCGGCGTGTACATGAACCAGCCGGCCTTCGGCGCGATGTCGAGGAAGATGCTCGATAGCAGGATCAGCCCGCCGAACAGGTAGCAGTAATAGCCCAGCGCGGAAAGCCGCGGGAATACCAGGTCGCGGGCGCCGATCATCTTCGGGATCAGGTAGACCGCCAGCCCCTCCATCATCGGCACGGCGAAGAGGAACATCATCACCGTGCCATGCATGGTGAAGACCTGGTTGTAGACGTCCGGCTCCATCAGCTCGTAGCCGGGCAGGGCGAGCTGCGTGCGGATCAGCATCGCCAGCAGACCGCCGACGAGGAAGAAGAAGGCGCCGGTCACCAGGAATCGAAGGCCGATGCTGGTGTGGTTGACGATGGTCAGCGCGCGCCAGCCGCGCGGGTTGCCCCACACCTCGTTGAACTGGTCGTGCAGCTGGTCAGGGTCGGTGGCGGGGGCGCCAGTGTTACGGGTCGGGGTCATGGAGCGAGCGTCTCCAGCCAGTCGGCAAGCTGGCCGAGGGTTTCTTCGGGAATGTCGTCGTGGCGGGGCATGGCAATGCCGTGCTTGATGCTCTGATGATCGCTGAGCCAGCGGCGCAGGCCTTCGGCGTCGTTGGCAATCACTCCGGCACCCAGCGTCGGGCGGGTCGCCAGGTCGCTCAGATCCGGGGCGCGATTGCCGTCACTGACACCGGCGACGCGGTGGCACTGCCCGCAGCGCTCGTCGAACACCTGGCCGGCGGCGCCGCCCGGCGGCTGGTGCTCACGCCCGGTGCGGGCCTCGATCCAGGTGGCGAACGCATCGGCTTCGAGAGCTTCGACATGCAGGATCATGTGCGCGTGCTGGCTGCCGCAGAACTCCGAACACTGCCCGCGGAAGACGCCAGTCTGGGAGGCCTGCAGACGCAAGGTGTTGGTTCGCCCGGGCACCATGTCCAGTTTGCCGCCCAGTCGCGGCACCCAGAACGAATGGATGACGTCGGCACTGGTCACCTCGACGTCGACCGGTCGATCTATCGGCAGGATGAACTGATTGGCGGTCACCACGCCGCTTTCCGGGTAACGCACCTCCCACCACCATTGATGGCCGATCACCTGGACACGCAGCGGCTGTTCGCCTTCCACCGGCAGCGGCAGCATGCTGCGTCCGGTAGGGATGCCGAAGGCCAGCAGCGCGACGATGCTGACTGTGGGCAGGACGAGGCCGCCACCGATGATCCAGCGCCGGTTGATGCGCTTGGCCTCTTCGGCGCTGTGGGTGCGCGGCTGACGCAGCATGGCGTAGATCCACAGCGCGCTGACCACCACCAGCACCACCACGGAGAAGCCGAACATCGCCCACCAGACATTGGCCACATCGCGCGCCATGGGGCCGGCCGGCGACAGCGCCGATTGCGGCCCCTCGCAGCCGAGCAGCGAAGGAACTGCCAGCGCCAGCGTGGTCCATTTGAAAGGGTTGCCGCCTCGTCTCGCTGAGCGGGCGGCCTGTTTCAGTTTGGAGCCTGGGAGGGCCGGATGGCCACAGAACGCGAGTCCATCAACAGTAACGCTGCCATTGCGGGCCATCCGCTGCACCCGATGATGATCCATTTCCCGGTCGCTGCCCTGATCGGTCTGGTGCCGGCGGACCTGGCCTACCTCTGGACTCTCGACGAGTTCTGGTGGCGTGCTGCGCTCTGGCTGTCCGGCGTCGGCGCGATCGGCGGCTGGATCGCCAGCATCGCGGGTGTCATCGACCTGGTATCGGTTCAGCAGATCCGCCGCAAGGTCACCGCCTGGTGCCATGCGATCCTGGCGGTGATGATGCTGTCGTTGGCCTCGCTGAACTGGCTGCTGCGCTACCAAGGCATGGACCGCGGCGACGGGGATGCGATGTGGGGGCTGTATCTCTCGCTGCTCACGGCCGTGCTGATTTCCCTGGCCGCTTTCCTTGGCGGGCGGCTGGTCTACGAGCACGCGGTCGGTGTGGATCTGGATGGCGAGCAGGCGCCCTGAGCCGTCGCAACGACGTGCCGGAGACGGCCAGCTCGGGCAGGCGGGATGGGAATGGTCGAGGCGGGCCGGGCGATCGGTCATGCGGGGCGGTCATTCCTTGAGTCAGAAGGGTTTGGCCAGTACCAGCCACAGGGTCAGGGCAATCAGAACCGGCACCAGTACACCCAGTGCCATGCACTGGTATGTGACGCCGCGCTCCGGCTCACGTTCGATACGCAGGACCAGAACGCCACACAGCGCATGACAGAGCGCCATGGCGGTGACCACCGTGAGTTTCATGATCAGCCAGCCGGCGAGGGTGCCGTCACGCAGGAACAATGCCGTGCCGGACCCAATGGCCAGTAGCGCGGCCGGTGTGCTGATGAGGGTGAAGACCATGCGGGTGAGGTGGGCATGGTCGCGGTAGAACAGCTGCTCGCTGCGCTTGGTGCCGGCGGCGATCATCGCCGGAAGATAGAGCAGCGAGCCGCACCAGCAGAGCAGGGCGGCGAAATGCAGCAGTTTGAGCAAGGGCATGCCGGTCTCCATCCTGCCTGACGCGAATCTGAGGATGTGACAGTGGCGCTTCAGGGCAGTTCGTCGCTTTTGCCGGCGAACTGCCTTCCCGGTCAGCCGTGTCAGCTTTGTGTCTGCTGCTCTCGCGGCTCGAACAGCTGGCTGCCGCAGCGGCTGCAGAATGCTGCGTTGGGTTCGTGGGTGAGCTTGTCGCAGGTGGGGCAGTTGTGGCGCAGGCTGTCCTGGCGCATCGCATTGGCCAGCTCGGCGGTGAAGATGCCGGTCGGCACGGCGATGATCGAGTAACCGGTGATCATCACCACGGTGGCCAGCGCCTTGCCCAGCGGCGTCAGCGGGACGATGTCGCCGAATCCGACGGTGGTCAGGGTGACCACCGCCCAGTAGATGCTCATCGGAATGCTGGTGAAGCCGTTGCTCGGGCCCTCGATGACGTACATCAACGTGCCGTAGACGATGATCAGGGTGGTCACGCTGAGCAGGAAGACAATGATCTTCTGCCGACTACCTTGCAGCGCCACCAGCAGGAAGTTGGCCTGGCTGAGATAGGGCGCGAGCTTGAGGACACGGAATATCCGCAGCATCCGGATGACGCGCACCACCAGCAGGTACTGCGCATCCGGGAACAGCAGGGCGATGAAGGCCGGCAGCACCGAGAACAGGTCCACCATGCCGTAGAAGCTGAGGATGTACTTGCGGGGTTCGGGGTGAGTGTAGATGCGCAGCACGTACTCGACGGCGAAGATCGCCGTGAAGCCCCATTCCAGATTGGTCAGCAACTGGCCGTGCCGCTCGTTGAACGAGGCGATGCTGTCGAGCATCACCACCACCAGGCTGGCGAAGATGATCACCAGCAGCCAGGTGTCGAAGCGCTTGCCGGCCGGGGTGTTGGTGAAAAAGATGATGGTGTAAAGGCGCTCACGCCAGCTCATCGCTTTCAGGGAGTCGTTGTCCATTGGCCGTGGTCTCTCGCATGGGTGGCAGATTTCGCGGTCGCCTGCCAAAGCGGTCCATTAAAGCATTGCCCCGGGCCGGCTGCATGCCACTCGGTGGCGTTGGCGGTACGCCATTGGTAACGTCGCTTTGCCTGAATCGTACTTAGCGCATAGTCTGAACACAGGCGCATCCCGCAGTTGGAGAGTTCCATGCCCGATTCCCAGTTGGTCGATCCATTCGGCCGGCGCATCACCTACCTGAGGTTGTCGGTAACCGACCGCTGCGATTTTCGCTGCACCTATTGCATGAGCGAGGACATGGTCTTCGCGCCCCGTGCGCAGATCCTCACGCTCGAAGAGCTCTATGCGGTGGCCGATGCCTTCATCAGCCTGGGCGTCAAACGCATCCGCGTGACCGGTGGCGAACCGCTGGTGCGCAAGGGGCTGACCGGCTTGCTGGCGCGGCTCGGTGCGCGCAACGAACTGGAAGATCTGGCCATCACCACCAACGGCTCGCAGTTGCCGAGCCTGGCTGCATCGCTGCGTGAAGCCGGCGTGAGACGGCTCAATATCAGTCTCGACTCGCTCAAACGCGAGCGTTTCGCCGAGCTCACCCGCCGTGATCGGCTCGATCAGGTGCTCGAAGGCATCGAGGCTGCGCGTAGCGCCGGCTTCAAACGCATCAAGCTCAACAGCGTGGTGCAGAAGGGCCGCAACGACGACGAGATTCTCGACCTGGTGGAGTTCGCCATCGAGCGTGGGCTGGACATCAGTTTCATCGAAGAGATGCCGCTGGGCAGCGTGTCCAGCCATCAGCGCCAGATAACCTTCTGCTCCAGCGACGAGGTACGTGAGCGCATCGAGGCACGCCATACGCTGGTGCGCAGCAGCCATGCCACAGGTGGTCCTTCGCGCTACTGGCAGGTGGCCGGCAGCGAGACGCAGGTCGGCTTCATCTCGCCGCACAGCAACAACTTCTGCGGCAGCTGCAACCGCGTGCGCGTGACAGCCGAGGGCAAGCTCGTGCTGTGCCTTGGCCACGAGGGCGCGCTGGATCTGAAAAGCCTGATGCGGCGCTATCCGGGCGACAGCGAGCGCCTGCGCAACGCCCTGGTGGATGCGTTGCAGCTCAAGCCGGAAAAGCATCACTTCCGCACCGACGAGCAGGTTCAGGTGGTGCGTTTCATGAGCATGACCGGCGGCTGAGACCGTTTCGTCTTCCATTCACTGAATGGCGCTTCATTTCCGTGATCATCCTGTCGCCATGGAGCATGGCGTGGCCCGCGGCTGCGTTTCTGTGCACCGACGCGCTGCGAGTCAACCGGGGTGCCGTGATAAACTTCGCGGCTTCTTGCCAGCAGCCCAATCGATGCCAGGAATTCCGATGCTCATGGCGACTCCGCTTGTTCGTTCCCCCGTCGACCGCCACGGATAGGCCGCATGCGACTGAAAAGCATCAAACTCGCCGGTTTCAAATCCTTCGTCGATCCCACTACGGTCAGCTTCCCCAGCAACATGGCGGCGGTGGTCGGCCCGAACGGCTGCGGAAAATCCAACATCATCGACGCCGTGCGCTGGGTCATGGGCGAAAGTTCGGCGAAGAACCTGCGCGGCGAGTCGATGACCGACGTCATCTTCAATGGCTCCAACACCCGCAAGCCGGTGACCCAGGCGAGCATCGAGCTGATCTTCGACAACTCCGACGGTACGCTTACCGGCGAGTACGCCGCCTTCGCCGAAATCTCCATCCGCCGTCGCGTCACCCGTGACTCGCAGAACACCTACTTTCTCAACGGGGTGAAATGTCGGCGCCGCGACATCACCGATATCTTCCTCGGCACCGGCCTCGGACCACGCAGCTATTCGATCATCGAGCAGGGCATGATCTCCAAGCTGATCGAGGCCAAGCCCGAGGATCTGCGCAACTTCATCGAGGAGGCGGCCGGCATCTCCAAGTACAAGGAGCGCCGGCGCGAAACCGAGAATCGTATCCGTCGCACCCACGAGAACCTGGCGCGCCTGACCGACTTGCGCGAAGAGCTGGAGCGTCAGCTCGAACGCCTGCATCGTCAGGCGCAGTCGGCGGAGAAGTATCAGGAGTACAAGGCCGAGGAGCGCCAGCTCAAGGCGCAGCTGTCGGCACTTCGTTGGCAGGCCTTGAACGAGCAGGTGGGCCAGCGCGAGCAGGTCATCGGTGATCAGGAGGTCGCCTTCGAAGCGCTGGTGGCCGAACAGCGCAGCGCCGATGCGAGCATCGAGCGCCTGCGGGACGGACACCATGAGCTGTCCGAACGGTTCAATCAGGTGCAGGGTCGCTTCTATTCGGTCGGCGGCGACATCGCGCGCGTCGAGCAGAGCATCCAGCATGGGCAGCAGCGCCTGCGACAGTTGCAGGACGATCTGCGTGAGGCAGAACAGGCGCGCCTTGAGACCGAGTCGCACCTTGGCCACGACCGTACGCTGCTGGCCACGCTCGGCGAGGAGCTGGCGATGCTCGAGCCGGAACAGGAGCTGTCCGGCGCCGCTGCCGAAGAGTCCGCCGCCCAGCTGGAAGAAGCCGAAGCCGCCATGCAGGCCTGGCAGGAACAGTGGGAGCGCTTCAACCAGCACAGCGCCGAGCCGCGCCGCGCCGCGGAAGTGCAGCAATCGCGCATCCAGCAGCTGGAGCAGAGCCTGGAACGCCTGGCCGAGCGTCAACGCCGGCTGGAGGACGAGCGCGCGCTGCTGGCGGCCGACCCCGAGGACAGGGCGATGCTCGAGCTCGACGAGCAACTGGCGGCCAGCGAGCTGGATCTCGAGGCGCTCGCCGCGGTGGCTGAGGAGCTCAATGAGCGCCTGGAGCAGCTGCGCGACGAGCTGCAGCAGGCGACTCGGGCTCAGCAGCAGGCGCAAGGCGAGCTGCAGCGACTCAATGGCCGGATCGCGTCCCTCGAAGCCTTGCAGCAGGCGGCGATGGAGCCGGGCAAGGGGGTCGCCGAGTGGTTGCGCGAACAGGGGCTGGAACAGCGCCCACGCCTGGCGGATGGGCTGCGGGTCGAGCCGGGTTGGGAGCTGGCGGTGGAAACCGTGCTGGGCGCAGATCTACAAGCGGTGCTGCTGGACGATTTCGCCGGGGTCGAGCTTGCAGGCTTCCAACAGGGCGCATTGAATCTGGTCAGCGCGCCGCGCGGCGGTGACCGCGGCCCGGGCAGCCTGCTGGAACGGGTCGAGTCGGCGCTTGATCTTTCGCCATGGCTGGGCCACGTGCGACCGGTCGAGTCGCTGGAGCACGCATTGGCCGAGCGCCCGTCGCTGGCGGAGGGCGAGAGTCTGGTCAGCCGGGATGGCTATTGGGTCGGCCGGCATTTTCTGCGGGTGCGTCGCGCCAGCGAGGCGGAATCCGGCGTGTTGGCGCGTGGGCAGGAACTGCAGCGTCTGCTGGCCGAGCGTGATGAACGCGAAGCGAGCCTGGCGGCGATGGAGGATCGCATCGCCGCGTTGAGCGGCGAACAGTCCCGACTCGAAGGTGAGCGCGAGCTGCAGCGTCGTCAGCAACAGGAAGAAGCACGCAAGCACAGTGACCTCAAGGCCAGGCTGTCGGCCGGTCAGGCGCGGCTCGAACAGCTAGCGCTGCGTCGTCGTCGGCTGGACGAGGAGCTTGCCGAGCAGCAGGAACAGCGCGAGATCGAGACCGAACAGCTGGGTGAAGCGCGCCTGCAGTTGCAGGAAGCGCTGGAGACAATGGCGCAAGACACCGAGCAGCGCGAAACCCTGCTGGCCAGCCGCGATGGCATCCGCGAGCGGCTCGATCGTATCCGCCAGGACGCCCGGCAGCACAAGGATCATGCCCATCAGCTGGCACTGCGGGTCGGGTCGCTCAGGGCGCAGCACGAGTCGACGCGTCAGGCCCTGGAGCGGCTGGAGCAGCAGTTCGAGCGCGCCGTCGAGCGCCGCGAGCAGCTGACGCTGAACCTGGAGGAGGGTGAGGCGCCGCTGGAAGAACTGCGGATGAAGCTCGAAGAGCTGCTGGAGCGCCGCATGGGCGTCGAGGACGAGCTCAAGCACGCGCGACTGGCCCTGGAAGACGCCGACCGCGAGTTGCGTGATGCCGAGAAACGGCGCACGCAGGCCGAGCAGCAGGCACAGCTGCTGCGTGGGCAGCTGGAGCAGCAACGGCTGGATTGGCAAGGGCTGAGCGTCCGGCGCAAGGCGCTGCAGGATCAGCTGCAGGAGGACGGCTACGACCTGCACGGCGTGCTCGGCACACTCCCTGCCGATGCGAGCGAGCCGAGCTGGGAAGCGGAGCTGGAGCGGCTGAGCCAGCGCATTCAGCGTCTGGGGCCGATCAACCTGGCGGCGATCGACGAGTATCAGCAGCAGTCGGAACGCAAGCGCTATCTCGACGCACAGAACGATGATCTGGTCGAGGCGCTGGACACACTGGAAAACGTCATCCGCAAGATCGACCGGGAAACGCGCAACCGCTTCAAGGAAACCTTCGACCAGATCAACAGCGGTTTGCAGGCGCTCTTTCCGAAAGTCTTCGGCGGCGGTAACGCTTATCTGGAACTTACCGGGGAAGATTTACTCGATACCGGGGTGGCCATCATGGCGCGCCCGCCCGGAAAGAAGAACAGCACCATCCATCTACTGTCCGGCGGCGAGAAAGCGCTGACTGCGCTGGCGCTGATATTTGCGATCTTCCAGCTCAATCCGGCGCCGTTCTGCATGCTCGACGAAGTTGATGCGCCATTGGATGACGCCAACGTCGGTCGCTATGCGCGGTTGGTTAAGGAGATGTCGGAGAAAGTTCAGTTCATCTATATCACCCATAACAAGATCGCCATGGAAATGGCCGATCAACTGATGGGGGTGACCATGCATGAGCCAGGCTGCTCGCGGCTGGTGGCGGTGGACGTCGAGCAGGCCGTTGCGCTTGCCGAAGCCTAGGATTAAGCCGCTTGTTTGAGCGTTTTTGATACAAGGAAGGGCACAAAAAGAGAACTACCGCACGGTGCAAATCTACCGTTCGTCGTGCTAGCTTAGAGCACAATTTTTACGATGCGCTAAAAGCAGTCCCGGCTTGTTGCGTCTTTATCATCGAATTCAGAGGTTAAAGCATTAATGGATATCGGTCTGCGCGAGTGGCTGATCGTCATCGGCATCATTGTCATTGCCGGCATTCTGTTCGACGGCTGGCGTCGCATGCGTGGTGGCAAGGGCAAGCTCAAGTTCAAGCTGGACCGCAGTCTTTCCAACCTGCCCGACGTCGACGACGCCCCCGAGCTGCTCGGACCGGCGCGTGTCGTGAATCGTGAGCATGAGCCCTCGCTGTCCGAGAATGATCTCCCACCCGTAACTGCGCGCGAATCCAGCAAGAAGCGCCGCCAGGACGAGCCCTACCAGGGCGATCTGCAGCTCAGCACCGAAGAGCCGGTCCCGACGTTGCTCGACCCCGTCGTCGGAGACGATGACGATGTGCAGGAGCGGCCGCAGAAGGAGCAGGCGCCGGTGGAAGAGGTGCTGGTCATCAACGTCATTTCCCGCGACCCGCACGGCTTCCGCGGCCCGGCTCTGCTGCAGAACATTCTGGAAAGCGGTTTGCGATTCGGCGAGATGGATATCTTCCACCGCCATGAAAGCATGGCCGGCAACGGCGAGGTGCTGTTCTCCATGGCCAATGCGGTCAAGCCCGGCACTTTCGACCTGGACGACATCGATCACTTCACCACCCCGGCTGTGAGCTTCTTCCTCGGTCTGCCCGGCCCGCGCCATCCGAAGCAGGCCTTTGATGTCATGGTCGCTGCCGCGCGCAAGCTCTCCCAGGAGCTTAATGGCGAACTGAAGGACGACCAGCGCAGCGTGCTGACCGCCCAGACCATCGAGCATTACCGTCAGCGCATCGTCGAATTCGAACGCCGACAAATGACCATCAAGCAGCGCTGATACTCTACCGAACCGGGCCTTGTGCCCGGTTTTGCGTTCACTGTGTGCGGCTCCCTTTTTCCGCGCTCTGCAGAGCGCTGTAGGCTGGAGTTCAGCGATTGGTAGGCGTCCAGAACTCCGGTCATTCAGGTCAAAGACTGCCTTCCCGCAACGCTGCTCTGATGCAGCCGATACCCGCCGACCTGCCGTCGCCTTTGCGTTCGGCTAGAATCCGACGCCTTTCCTATCAACCAAGGCGTGCTGATGCGGTCTGAATCAGCACAGCCCCAGTCACGGCTTCGTCCTATGCCTTCTGCCCAAACCGCCGCCGAGCGTATTGCCGAACTACGCAGCGAAATCGACGCCCACAACTACCGCTACTACGTGCTCGACGAACCCAGCGTTCCCGATGCGGAGTACGACCGCCTGTTCAACGAACTCAAGGCGCTCGAGGCGGAGCACCCGGAGCTGGTGACACCCGAGTCGCCGACCCAGCGGGTCGGCGGTGCGGCGCTGGCGGCGTTTGGTCAGGTACGCCATGAAGTGCCTATGTTGAGCCTGGGCAATGCCTTCGAGGAGCAGGACCTGCTCGATTTCGACCGCCGCGTGCGCGAAGGCCTGGATCTGCCAGCAGGCGACCTGTTCGGAGATGGCGGTGCCGTCGAATACAGCTGCGAACCCAAGCTCGACGGTCTGGCGGTCAGCCTGCTCTACGAAAACGGCCATCTGGTGCGCGGTGCTACCCGCGGCGATGGCAGCACGGGCGAGGACATCAGCGCCAATGTGCGCACCGTTCGCAACATCCCGCTCAAGCTGCACGGCAGCGGCTGGCCGGCGGTGCTCGAGGTGCGCGGCGAAATCTACATGCCCAAGGCCGGCTTCGAAGCGCTCAATGCGCGACAGCTGGAAAGCGGCGGCAAGCCCTTCGCCAATCCCCGTAATGCCGCAGCCGGCAGCCTGCGCCAGCTGGATTCGAAGATCACCGCCAGCCGGCCGCTGGAACTGTGCGCTTACGGTGTTGGACGCAGTGATGGTGAGCTGCCGAATACGCACATCGGAATTCTCGAAGCGCTGAAAGGCTGGGGTCTGCCGATCAGTCGCGAACTGAAGCTGGCCAAGGGCGTTGCCGAATGCCGCGCCTATTACGACGCCATCGGTGCAAAGCGCGACGCGCTGCCTTACGAAATCGACGGTGTGGTATTCAAGGTCAACGCGGTCGCGCAGCAGCGTGAGCTGGGCTTCCGGGCGCGCGAGCCGCGCTGGGCCATCGCCCACAAGTTTCCCGCGCGGGAGGAAATCACCGAACTGCTCGATGTGGAATTCCAGGTCGGCCGCACCGGTGCGATCACCCCGGTCGCACGGCTAAAGCCCGTGCAGGTGGCGGGCGTTACGGTGTCCAACGCGACACTGCACAACATGGACGAAGTGGCGCGCCTGGGCGTGATGATCGGCGATACGGTAATCGTGCGCCGCGCCGGTGACGTCATCCCCCAGATCCTCGGCGTCATCGCCGCGCGCCGCCCGGCCGACGCGCGCGCCGTGCATGTGCCGGAGCAGTGCCCGGTGTGCGGTTCTGCCGTGGAGCGCACCCAGCTGATCAAGCGCAGCAAGGGGCGTGAATCGGTCAGCGAAGGTTCGATCTACCGCTGTGTGGGGCGCCTGGCCTGTCAGGCGCAGCTGAAGCAGGCGATCATCCATTTCGTCTCGCGCCGAGCGATGGATATCGATGGCCTGGGCGACAAGATCGTCGAGCAGCTGGTCGACAAGGGGCTGGTCCGTTCGCCGGCGGATCTTTACTGCCTGACCCATGATCAGGTCATCGATCTGGAAGGTTTCGCCGAGATTTCCACGCGCAACCTGCTCAACGCCATCGATGCCAGTCGCAAACCGAATCTCGCAAGGTTCGTCTATGCCCTCGGCATACCAGACGTCGGTGAGGAAACCGCCAAATTGCTGGCACGCGCGCTGGGTTCCCTGGACCGAATCGGCCGGGCACTGCCGGACGTGCTCGTCTACCTGCCCGACGTGGGGCTGGAAGTTGCCCACGAAATCCACAGCTTCTTCGAGGACGAACACAATCGCACGGTTATCGCGCTGCTGCGTGAGCGTGGCATCGAGCCGCAAGAGGAGGGCGACGTGCATCCGGAGTTCGCAGCCTGCGCGACACTGCCCGATCTGCTCGACCGGCTCAATATTCCTCATATCGCCCGCACCGGTGCCCAGCGGCTGGCAGAGCGTTTCGGCTCGCTCGAGGCAATCATCGCCGCCGACTGGCTCGACCTGCGTCAGGTCGAGCGCCTCACCGAAAAGGCCGCACGTTCCCTGCGCGACTACTTCGACAAACCCGAGAACGCCGAACGCGCCCGCGCTATCGAAGCCCAGCTGCGGGATTTCGGTATGCACTGGGAGAGCGAGCGGAAAGCCGCCGAAGGCCTGCCGCTGGCCGGGCAGACCTGGGTACTGACCGGCACGCTGGAAACCATGAGTCGTGATGAAGGCAAGGCGCGGCTGGAGGCTTTGGGGGCAAAGGTCGCCGGGTCCGTATCCGCCAAAACCAGCTGCGTAGTAGCGGGCCCCGGCGCCGGCTCGAAGCTCGCTAGGGCAACCGAACTGGAGGTGTCCGTGTTGAATGAGGTTCAATTTATTGAGCTGCTTGCCGGTTTTTCATAGCCCAGCCTTAGAGGTTGCCGGCTATTTAATAAACGCGTACGGCAGGGTGGCTCGCTTCATGCATGAAGCTCGATTGTGCTAATTGAGTCATTTCGTTGGCGTATCGTGGATGTGGCGGAGCGATCATGTTTAACGGTTTATCAATACTTGTGTCAGGTGGTACCGGATCCTTCGGGCGTGCGTTCATTAAACAGTTGCTAAGCAGTTATCAACCGAAGCGGCTTGTTGTTTTTTCTCGTGATGAGCTCAAACAGTACGAGATGCAACAGGAGTTCAATGCTCCCTGTATGCGCTACTTCATAGGTGACGTGCGCGATTCCGACCGGGTCCACCAGGCTCTACGCGGTATCGACCTAGTGGTCCACGCCGCCGCGCTGAAGCAGGTACCCGCCGCCGAGTACAACCCCACCGAATGCATCCGCACCAACGTCAGTGGCGCCGAGAACATCATCAACGCGGCCCTGGCCAACGGAGTGCAGAAGGTGGTGGCGCTGTCCACCGACAAGGCATCCAGTCCGGTCAACCTCTATGGCGCTACCAAGCTGCTCAGCGACAAACTGTTCGTCGCCGCCAATAACATTACTGGCGATCACCAGACCCGTTTCGCCGTGGTGCGCTACGGCAACGTGGTCGGCTCCCGGGGTTCGGTCCTGCCTTTCTTCCGCAAGCTGATCGCCGAGGGTGCCCGTGAGCTGCCGATCACCGACCCGCGCATGACCCGCTTCTGGATCACCCTCGACGAAGGTGTCGACTTCGTCATGCGCAGCTTCGAGCGCATGCACGGCGGCGAGCTGTTCGTGCCGAAGATCCCTTCCGCGCGGATTACCGACCTGGCCGAGGCGCTGGCGCCTGGCATGCCGCACAAGCAGGTCGGTATCCGTCCGGGCGAGAAGCTGCACGAGATGATGATCTCCCGCGACGACAGCACCCATACCTTCGAATTCACCCGGCACTTCGTCATCGCCCCGTCGATCACCTTCAACACCCAATACGACTATGCCCGCGATGGTCTGGGTGACGTGGGTGTGGCGGTGGAGGAGGGCTTCGAGTACGTCTCCGACAGCAACCCCCACTACCTGAGCGTGCCCGAGCTGCGACAGCTGGCCGACACCTGGGCCTGACCATGATTCCGTACGGTCGCCAGAACATCAGCGAGGCCGACATCGATGCGGTGGTCGACACCCTGCGCTCCGACTGGCTCACCCAAGGCCCGGCCATCGAACGCTTCGAGCAGGCCGTCGCCCAGCGTTGCCAGGCCGCCCACGGCATCGCCGTGAGCAACGCCACCGCGGCCTTGCACATCGCCTGCCTGGCCCTCGACCTGGGGCCGGGCGACCGACTCTGGACCAGCCCCAACACCTTCGTCGCCAGCGCCAATTGCGGCCTGTATTGCGGCGCCCAGGTGGATTTCATCGACATCGACCCGGTGACCCTCAACCTCGACGTCGCCCAGCTCGACACCCGCCTGCAACGCGCCGAGCGAGATGGCACCCTGCCCAAGGTGGTGGTTCCCGTGGCGTTCGCCGGGCAGAGCTGCGACATGGCACGCATCGCTGAGCTGGCGCGGCGCTACGGCTTCCGCGTGATCGAGGACGCCTCCCATGCCATCGGCGCCAGTTACGGCGGTCGCCCGGTGGGCTGTTGCGAGCATGCCGACATCACCGTGTTCAGCTTCCACCCGGTGAAGATCATCACCACGGGGGAGGGCGGCCTGCTCACCACCAACGACCCGCGGGTGGCCGAGCGCCTGCGCCGGCTGCGCAGCCACGGTATCACCCGTGACCCGGCGGCGATGACGGGCCCAAGCGAAGGGCCCTGGTACTATCAGCAGCTGGAGCTGGGCTTCAATTACCGTATGACCGACCTGCAGGCCGCGCTGGGCCTGTCCCAGCTGCAACGCCTGGATGCCTTCGTCGCTCGCCGCCGGCAGCTGGTGGCCCGCTATGGTGAGCGGCTCGCCGATCTGCCTCTGGAGCTGCCGCAGGTGCAGGCGGGCGCCGAGCCGGCCTGGCACCTGTACCCGGTGCGCCTGCGCCTGGAGCGCCTGCAGCACGGCCACCGGGCGATCTTCGAAGCCCTGCGCGGTGCCGGCATCGGCGTCAACCTGCACTACATCCCCGTGCACCTGCAGCCCTATTACCGGCAGCTGGGCTTCGCCCCGGGCGACTTCCCCGAGGCCGAGCGCTACTACGCCGAGGCCCTGAGCCTGCCGCTGTTCCCCGACCTGACCGACGAGCAGCAGGACCAGGTGGCGAGCACCCTCGCCAGCGTCCTGCAGTGACTGGAGAAACCCGTGCGTGAGCTGACCGAGCAAGAACGATTCTGGCAAGGCGAGTTCGGCGACCAGTACGTCGACCGCAACGACGGCGAGGTCCACGTCGCCAACGTCACCGCCTTCTTTGCCCAGGCACTGCGCCGTGCCGGGCGAATCGACAGCGTGCTGGAACTGGGCACCAACCGCGGTCTCAACCTGCGTGCGCTGAACCGCCTGTTCCCCGAGGCGACGCTGCTGGGTGTCGAGCTCAACGCCAAGGCCCGCGACATCGCCCAGGCACTGGGCATCGCCGACATCTGGCAGGGCTCGCTGTTCGACTACCCGGTGCAACAGCCCGTGGACCTGGCCTTCACCCGGGGCGTACTCATCCATCTGCCGCCGGAGCTGCTGCCCCAGGCCTATGCCAAACTCCATGAGGCCAGCCACCGTCACGTGCTGATCGCCGAGTACTACAGCCCCTCGCCGGTGGAGATCAGCTACCGGGGCCATGCGGGCAAGCTGTTCAAGCGGGACTTCGCCGGCGAGATGCTCGACCTGTACCCCGACCTGCAGCTGGTCGACTACGGCTTCGTCTATCGGCGCGACGTCAATTTCCCGACCGACGACATCAACTGGTTCCTTCTGGAAAAACGCCCATGAGCAAGGTCGCGATCATTCCTGCCCGCGGAGGCAGCAAGCGGATTCCGCGCAAGAACGTGAAGCTCTTCCAAGGGCAGCCGATGATCACCTACTCGATCCGCGCCGCCCTGGCCTGCGGGTTGTTCGAGCGGGTGGTGGTCAGCACCGACGATGCCGAGATCGCCGACATCGCCCTGGCCCATGGCGCCGAGGTGCCCTTCGTGCGTCCGGCGTCGCTGGCCGACGATCACGCCGGCACCGTCGAGGTGATCCAGCACGCCCTGCGCGAGCTGGCCGCCGCCGGTTACCAGCCCGACTACACTTGCTGCCTCTACGCCACCGCCCCCTTGGTGCTGCCGGAGAAACTCGTCGAAGGCTTCGAACTGCTGGCCGCGCGCCCCGACAAGGATTTCGCCTTCACCGTCACCGACTTCGCCTCGCCGGTGCAGCGCGCCCTGCGGGTGAATGCTGACGGTGGCGTCGAGTCGCTCTACCCCGAGTTCTACGAGACCCGCTCCCAGGACCTGGAGCGCGCCTACCACGACGCCGGCCAGTTCTACTGGGGGCGCAGCGCCGCCTGGAGCGAGGGCAAGGCGATCCATTCCGCTCATTCGCTGCCGCTGATCCTGCCGCGCTACCTGGTGCAGGACATCGACAGCCCCGAGGACTGGCACCGTGCCGAACTGATGTACGCGACCCTGCTGCTGGAGGGGGACATCTGAGATGCGCGTGCTGTTTCGCGTGGATGCGTCGCCCGTTATCGGCAGCGGCCACCTGATGCGCTGCCTGACGCTGGCCCGCGAACTGCACGAGCAGGGCGCCCACCTGAGCTTCGCCTGTCGCGGTCTGGAAGGCGCGCCCCTATCGCTTGTGCCGGCCGAGTACGAGCTGCTCGGGCTGCCGGCACGCTATGCTAACGAGCTGGCGGCCGATACTGCCGAAGCGCGGATCGACAACCGCGCCGACGCCGAGGCGTTGCATGCGCTGATGGGCGAACGCCATTTCGACTGGTGCGTCGTCGACCACTACGCCCTGGACGCGGAGTGGCATGGCCTCGCTCGTCGCCATGCGCGGCGGGTCATGGTGCTGGACGACCTGGCCAACCGCCCGCTGGACTGCGACCTGCTGCTGGACCAGGGCCTGCACGTCGCGCCGGACTCGCGCTATGCCGGCCGCCTGGCGAGCGTTGCGACCCGTCTGTTCGGCCCCACGTACGCGCTGTTGCGCGACGAATTCCTGCTGGCCCGCGAGCAGGCCGCCCCGCGTACCGGAAACCTGGAGCGCGTGCTGGTGTTCTTCACCTGCGGCGACGACCAGGGCGAGACGCTCAAGGCCCTGCACGCGCTGGCCGGCTGGCGGCCGTTACTGCAGGTGGACGTGGTCATCGGCCAGGGGCACGCAGACCGACAGGTGCTGGACGCCCTCTGCGCCGCCCACGGCTGGCGCCTGCATTGCCAGATCGACTACATGGCCCGGCTGATGGCCGAGGCCGACCTGGCCATCGGCGCCGCCGGCTCGTCGTCCTGGGAGCGTTGCGCTCTCGGCCTGCCGGCGCTGGTGGTGGTGCTGGCCGAGAACCAGCGTGAGCTGGCCAGGGGGTTGGACGGACTCGGCCTGGCTATCGACCTGGGCGAGCACGCCCGTGTCACCCCCACGGACTACCGGCGCGCGCTGGACGGCCTCGATGCCGAGCGGTTGCGCGGGCTTTCCCAACGCGCCTGGGACCAGGTCGACGGCTTCGGTGCCGTCCGGGTCTGCCGCGCACTCCTGGATGCGTCGGTCGGCTCCTGAGCCGGCCGCAGAGGAACCATCAGCATGTCGACACGCCGCTTCGAAATAGCCGGACGCCCCATTGGGCCCGACGAGAAGCCCTATTGCATCGCCGAGGTGGGCATCAACCACAACGGGGATCTCGACCTGGCCCTGAAGATGATCGAAGTCGCCCACGAGTCGGGCGCTGATGCGGTGAAGTTCCAGACCTTCAAGGCCGAGGAGTTCTGCGGAGACCCGCAGCAGATGTTCACCTACCAGTCCCAGGGGCACAGCGTCACCGAGTCCATGCTGGCGATGTTCAAGCGCTACGAGTTCGACGAGGCGCAGTGGCGGGCGGTCAAGGCCCATTGCGCCAAGGTCGGCATCACCTTCTTCTCCTCGCCGCAGAACCGCAGCGATCTCGAGTTGCTGCAGCGCATCGGCGTGCCGGCGATCAAGGTCGGCTCGGACGATTTCAGCAACCTGCCGCTGCTGCGCCACTACGCCGGCGCCGGGCTGCCGCTAATCCTTTCCTGCGGCATGAGCGACCTTGCCGACGTGCACCAGGCGTTGGAGACGGTGGGCTGGTTCGATGGGGCTCAGGTCGCGCTGCTGCTGTGCACATCGCAGTACCCAACCCCCGACGCGGACGTCAACCTGGCCAAGCTGGGCACCCTGCAGCAGGCCTTCCCCGGGCTGCTGACCGGTTTCTCCGACCACACCCAGGGGCCCCTGGCGGCCTCTCTGGCGGTGGCGCGCGGGGCGCGGCTGTTCGAGAAGCACTTCACCCTCGACCACGACCTGCCGGGGCCGGATCACTGGTTCTCCGAGAACCCCCAGGGCCTGGCCGAATGGATAGTCCATATCCACCGTGCCGACGCCATCATCGGTTCGCCCTACCTGCGCCCGACACGCGCCGAAGGGGACATGCGCGTACTCGCGCGCCGCAGCCTCATGGCGCTGCACGATATCGCCGTGGGCGAGCGCCTGGACGAACACAACCTGGGGCTGCGCCGCCCCGGCAACGGCTTGCCGCCTGCCCTTTACGAGCAGGCGCTGGGCAGCGTCGCGACACGGGCCATCGGCAGCGGCGAGCTGCTTCGCCTGGGGGATTTCGCCCCGGTGGACGCGCCATGAGCGCGGTGCCCGCACCGACCTTCCAACTGCGCCCGGTGACTCTGGACGATGCCGCGCTGCTGCTGCGCTGGCGCAACGCCGAGCCGGTGCGCCAGTGCATGTACAACACCGCCGAGATCGCCCTGCCCGAGCACCAGCAATGGTTGCAGCGCGAGCTGGCCAACCCGGCCTCGCGCCACCTGCTGCTTGAGCGTGACGGTACGCCTGTGGGCTATGCCAGCCTCTCGGCCATCAGCGAGCGGCACCGGCGCTGCACCTGGGGCTTCAATCTCGGTGACTCGTCCCAGCCCAGAGGCACCGGCCTGCGCATGCTGGCGCTGCTCGCCGAACAGGTGTTCGAGGTGCTGCAGCTTGAGAAGATCTGCTCGGAAGTGCTCGACTTCAATGCTGCCAGCCTGCGGGTCCATCAGCGCTTGGGCTTCGTGCCGGAGGGGCGCCTGCGCCGGCACATTCACCGCCCGGATGGGGTCTTCGACGTCGAGCTCCTGGCGCTCTTCGCCGAGGACTGGCGGCGCCTGCGCGGGACACTTCTGGCGGAGCTCTTCGATGACTGACGTGCGCCAGGTCGCCATCCACCAGCCTGCTTACCTGCCGTGGCTGGGCTACTTCGACCGCATCGCCCGGGTTGACTGCTTCGTCTTCCTCGACACCGTGCAGTTCGAGAAGAACAGCTTCATCAACCGCAATCGCATCAAGACGCCCCTGGGCGCCCAGTGGTTGACGGTGCCGGTGCTCGGCCGTGGCCACCTGGCCAGCACCCTGCGCGAGACCCGCATCGACGAGAGCCGCGACTGGCGCCGCGACCACCTCAAGGCCGTGGCCATGAACTACCGCCGGGCACCGCGCTTCGCCGAGCGCTATGCGCAGCTGGAGCAGCTTTACGCCGAGCGCCAGGACAACCTGGCCGAGCTCTGCTGGCGCCAGCTGGGCTTCTGGCTGGACGAGCTCGGCATCGAAACACCCCTGGTGCGTGCCAGCGAGCTGGACGTCGACAGCCGCAAGTCGCAGCTGGTGCTCGATATCTGCCGGGCCCTGGGCGCGGACACCTACCTATCCGGCGCCCTGGGGCGTGACTACCTCGACGAGGCCGCCTTCGCCGAGCGGGGCATCGACGTGCGTTACCAGGCCTTCACCCCGCCCACCTATCCTCAGCTGTGGGGCGCGTTCGTGCCCGGCCTCGGCGTGCTGGACTGGTGGATGAACAGTGGCGACAGCCGCAGCGAATTCAGGGAGCTGACATGAGTTTTTCCATCGAGTGGGAACAGCGCTACGCCGCCAGCACTCACCTTTCCATCTGGCCCTGGTCCGATGTGGTCAGCCTGACCAAGCGTCATTGCCGCGAGCTCGGCCCCGGCAGGCGCGTGCTGGAGCTGGGCTGTGGCGCGGGCGCCAACATCCCGTTCTTCCAGTCCCTCGGCGTGGACTACCACGCCGTGGAAGGCAGCCCGACCATCGCCGGCCAGTTGCGCGAACGCCTGCCCGAGCTGGCCGCGACCATCGCCACCGGCGACTTCACCCAACCCTGGCCCTTCGCCCCGGGCTTCGACCTGGTGCTGGACCGCGCCTCCCTCACCTGCAACGGCGAGGAGGCCATCCGCCGCTGCCTGCGTCAGGTACATGAAGCCCTGGTGCCAGGAGGATTCTTCATCGGTGTCGACTGGTACTCGGTGAATCATTCGGACGCCAGCCGTGGCCAGCCCGATGCCGACCCGCACACCCGCAGCGGCTTCACCGACGGCTCCTTCGCCGACACCGGCCGCGTGCATTTCTCCAACGAGGCGCACCTGCGCGCGCTGTTCGCCGACTTCGAATTGCTGCACCTAGAGGAGAAGCAGTCGGTGCGCTACGAGCCGGCGGATGGTCATCGCTTCGCCTCCTGGCTGCTGGTGGCGCGTAAGCCGGCGGTGCGGGCATGAACGCCGTGCGTCCGGTCGTGGTGGTGGGCGGCGGCATCGCCGGGCTGTTGGCGGCGAACTGGGTACAGGCCTGCGGCCTGCCCGTGGTGCTCATCGAGCGCGCCGACGCGTGCGGCGGGCTGCTGCGCTCCTACCGCGACGAGGACGGCAATGCGTTCGACCAGGGCACCCACGTCCCGGCGATGACCGGCGATGCGCGGGTCGACCGCCTGCTGTTCGACGAGGCCGGCCTCGACTGGCAGGACGTGCCGGTGTTGCGGGTGGGTAACGTCTTCGCCGGCGTGCTCAACGACCGTAGCCAGTTCATCGACATCAGCGCCCTGGCGCCCAGCCTCTACCAGGCGTGCTTCACCGGGCTGCTGAACAGCCTGACCACCGACCGCGACGCCCCGAGCCTCGAAGCGGCGCTGCTCGCGCACTTCGGCGAGCCGCTGGCGCGCGAGGTGTTCTTCCCGCTGCTCAGGCGTTTCTACGTAGCGCCCTTCGACCAGCTCAGCGCGAGCAGCCACCGTTTCCTCGGCTATGGCCGTGTCATCGCCGGCAGCGCCGAGGTATGCAGGGAGCTCAAGCGCTCGGCGGTCTACGACGCCAAGGTGGCGTTCCGCGACTACCTGGAAGGGCGCAGCGCGGTGCGCCATCGCTACCCCCGCAACGGCGGTGTCGGCAGTTGGGTCGAAGCCCTCTGCGAGCGCCTGCGTGCCGGCGGCGGGCGCATCCTCACCGGCGCCCAGGTCCAGGGCGTCGATCACGCGGCGCAGGTGCTGAGCCTGGCCAACGGCGAGCGGCTGGGCTTCGAGCAGCTAGTCTGGACCGCGCCGCTGGCGCTGCTGGCCAAGGCGCTGGGGCTGCCGGTTGCCTCGGCGCCGCCACGCTTCCTGCCCCTGCGGCTGTTCCATTTCCTGCTGGACCGGCCGGCGGCCTGCGACTGCCATTACCTGTACCTGAACGACCCGGCGGCCCGCGCCTTCCGCATTACCCTCTACGACAACGTCCTGCAGCGGAACGAGGCGCCTTGGCGCCTGACGGTGGAAGCCCTCGATGCGCCGGGCGAGACCACCGGGCAGCAGGCCGCGGCGGTACTGCGCGAGCTGCGCGATGCCGCGGTGTTGGCGCCCGGTTGCGAGGCTCGGCTGGTGCTGGAGCAGTCCATCGGCAATGGCTTCCCGGAGGTCACCCTGGCCCAGGACGCCGCCAACCGCGAGCTGCGCGAGCGCGTTCTGGAGCATGCCCCGGAGCTGGTGCTCTGCGGCCGCAACGCCTCGGATGCCTTCTTCACCACCGACGTTCTGCTGGATACCGCCGCCCAGCTGGAACGCCGCTTCGGCGCACCTGCCACTCCCGGAGACCCCCGATGAGCAAGGAACGCGTACTGGTCATCGCCGCTCACCCCGACGACGAGGTGCTGGGTTGCGGCGGCAGCATCGCCCGTCATGTCGCCGACGGCGACGAGGTGCAAGTGGCGATCATGGCTCAGGGCCTGTTCAGCCGTGGCACCCCGGAGGAGGCCGAGCAGCAGGCGCTGCGCGATGCCTGCGCCGAGGCTAATCGCATCCTCGGCGTGCAGGGCCTGGAGTGCTTCGACCTGCCGGACAACCGCCTGGACAGCCTCGACCTGCTGGATCTGGTCAAGCCCGTCGAGGCGCTGATCTCCCGTCACCGCCCGGGCATCGTCTACGCCCACTGGAGCGGCGACGTGAACATCGACCATCGGCGCCTGCACGAGGCGGTGGTCACCGCCTGCCGCCCGCAGCCGGGCCACCCGGTGCACACGCTGCTGTTCTTCGAAATCCCCTCGTCCACCGAATGGCAGGTACCCCATAGCGCACCGGCCTTCTGGCCGGGCTGGTTCAACGACATCGGCTCGACTCTCGACACCAAGCTGCGCGCCCTCGACGCCTACGCGATGGAGATGCGCGAATGGCCGCATCCGCGCTCGCTCAAGGCCGTCGAGCACCTGGCCCGCTGGCGCGGCGCCTGCGTGGGCATGGAGGTCGCCGAGGCCTTCGTGCTCGGCCGCCACCTGAACAGACACTGACGGGGCCTGGCCCCTGGAACCGCACATGAATCCGCAGCCGCTTGACGAGAAAGATTGGAGCGCCAACCACCTGGCGCTGTCCGAAGGGCCGCAGCTCTTCGACAACCCCGGCATCGCCCGCCTGCGCCGTGCAGTGGAGGACGACTTCGCCGCCCGCCACCTGGCCGGGCGCGTGGTCGTCGAGCCGACCGCCGGTGCACGCGAGGCCTGGGACGGCGTTCGCGCCTTCGCCGCGCTGCCTTCGCCGGGCGACCTGGCCCAACTGCTGGATCGCTGCAGCGAAGGCCTGCGGCCGGAAGGGCGGGTGGTCCTCGACCTGCGCTCGCCCGCCCATTGGCAGGCGGCCTTCGGCGAGTCGCAGGCGGCCTGGCCCGAGCGTGGCCGTGACGACCCGGCGGTGGCCCTCTGCTCGCCTGCCGCGTTGCTGGCGGCGGCCGATGCCCGGGGCCTGAGCCTGGTGGCACTGGAGCCCTACGCGGGCCTGTGGGACAACGCCTTGCTCTATCTGCGCCTGGAGCGGCGCTTCAAATGGTTGCGGCTGCTGTCCTGGCTCAACAGCGACGAGGCGCTCTTCGGCCTCGCGCTGCAACTGGAGCAGAAGGTGCTCGCCAGGCTCGGCACCTCGGCCAGCGGGCGCTACCTGGTGGCCTTGGAGAAGCGTCGCGACCCGGCCGGCAACGCCGCCTGGGCCGAACGCCTGGCTGCCCGCGAGGCCGTGCTCGCGGCGCCGTCGCTGGCCGGTATCGAGGACCTGCTGCAGCAGAGCCCCGAAGCCTTTGCCATGGAGACGGCCGGGCCGCTCGGCAGCTTGCGGACCCGGCATGTGCTGTTCCTCCTGCAACAGGCCCTGGCCTTCCATCGCCCCGACTTCGACCTGGAGCGCTGGCTAGCGCCCGAGGTCGCCGAGCAGCTGCGTCGCTGGCAGCGGGCCCAGGCCATCGACAGCCGCAACATGGCCATCGCCCGGGGCTGGGTGGTTGAGCCGACGCTGCGACAGCGGCAAGGCGTGGACCTGGTCTCCGGCCTCGAGTACCACCTGGCGACCGCGCTGCTGCGCGATTACTTCAAGACCCACAGCGGAGTCAGCTCGTGAAAACCCCCGCCATCGTCAGTTTCCTCTGGGAGCCCCAGGTGGGCGTGCTGAAGGAATTCTTCAAGCGTCACGGCCCACTCACCGTGGTCACCCTGACCCCGTACATCTCCCAGGCGCTGATCGATATCGTCGATGAGGCAGGTGGCAAGCTCTATGCCATGGACCAGGAGCTCGGCGACATGGGCGCCCAGGGCATACGCGCCGAATGGGAACCGCTGCGCGAGCTGTACGGCCAGCACCTGGAGCAGGCGCTGCCGGCGCTGCTGGCGGCCGAGGAGGGCGGGGTGCTGGCGCGGGTGATCGGCGCGCGCCTGGATGCCGAGCTGCCGCTGCTGATGACCGTGCTGCACGGCCTGGAACTGGCCCAGCGGAATTACCAGTTGTGCCTGATGATCGGCAGCGAGGACGTGTTGCCGGTGTCCAAGGTGGCGATGCATTGGGCGCGGACCCAGGGCATCCCTTCGTTGCACCTGTCCCACGCTCTGGCCCTGAACGACCCGCACACCGTACACGCGCAACTGGTGGCAGACATTCATGCGGTCTATGGGCAGCGCGGGCTGGAGGGTTACCTGGACTACGGCGTGCCGGCCGAGCGACTGCGTGTGACCGGCAACCCGGCCTGGGACAAGTTCCTCAAGCTGGCCGGCGAGCGGCTGGTCCACGAGGGCGAGCTGAGGCACCGGCACGGGTTGCGTGAGGGCGAGCCCATCGTGGTGTTCGGCACCACCTGGACCAGCAGCCTGACCGCCCATGGTGACGAAGGCATCTTCGGGCAGACGGTGGGCACCTTCATCGACGCCTGCGAAACCCTCTTCCGTGCCGGCCTGCATTTCAACCCGATCATCAAGGATCGGCCGCCGAACTATCACTTCGGCGAGCGCCGCTTCAAGGAGCTGCTGGCCGAGCGCGGTGCGGACCCCAAGCGCTATTTCTACCTGGTCGAGGATGGCCCGCTCTGGGCCGCCAGCGCCGACGTGCTGGTGGCGGTGGACTCCAACTACTGCGTTGAGGCGATGCTGTGCGGCACCCCGGCGATCAACCTGCAGCACCCGGCCAACACCCTGTTCGGGCCGTGCTACGACGCCGAGGCGGGCGTGCTGGACGTCGAGCCCGGAGAGCTCGCCGAGGCCATCCGTCAACTGCTGGTGGATACGGCGTTCCGCGAGCGGCAGCAGGCGCTGGCGGCACGGGCGCGTCCTTATTTCAACCTCGGCATCGACGGCCTGGCCTCGGCCCGTGTCGCCGAGCTGATGGGCGAGATGGCGGTGGGCCTGGTGCCCAAGCTGCTCGCCTGGCTCGATTCGCGCCTGCCGGTTGCAGCCGAGCGCGGGCTGATCGACGAGCGCCTGGCGCTATGCAAGGGTGAAGGTCCCGTACTCGGGGTGCTGGTACTCGAGCGCAACGATGCGCGGGCGCTGGAGCGCACCCTGGCGAGCCTGGAGCGCGCGCTGCCGGCGCCGGTGGACGTCACCGTCTTCGGCGCCAGCGCAGCGGCCGTGGGCACGCGCGCCGGTTTCGTCCAGGTCTCGCCCGACGATTCCTACGAGGCGATCAACGGATTCGTCGCCGCAGCCGCCTTCGACTGGGTGCTGCTGGTGGATGCGGGCACCGAGTTCACCCAGGCCGGGCCCTTGCTGTTCTGCCTGGAGCTCGCCGAGACCCTGGCCCACGAGGCGGAGAGCGGCGAGATCATCCACGCCTTCTATGCCGACGAGCTGCAGCGCACGCCCTCCGGTGCCCTGGGGGCGCTGTTCAAGCCGGACTTCAACCTTGATCTGTTGCTGAGCTTCCCGGCCATGCACGGCCGCCACTGGGCGCTGCGCCAGCGCAGCTTCGTCGAGCTGGGCGGCTTCGATCCGGTGTTCGGCGACGCCTGCCGGCTGGACCTTGTCCTGCGCCTGGTCCAGGGCTCCGGCGGCAACGGCCTGCTGCACCTGCCCGAGGTACTGCTGGTAGCGGATGTCCCCAACCTGGCCTTCAACCCCGCCGAGCAGGTCGCGCTGGAGCGTCATCTGCAGGCCCGCGGCTACCCGGCCACGGTACAGGCGTTCATGCCAGGGCGCTATCACATCGACTACGGCCATGCGGACCAGCCGCGGGTGTCCATAATGGTGGCGGTGCGTGACAACCTGCCGCTGCTCCGGCGCTGCGTGGAGAGCGTGTTGGAGAAGACCCGGTACGCTCGCTACGAGTTGCTGCTGGTCGACTGCGAGAGCCGGGAACCTGCGACCCGCCAGTGGCTCGACGGCGTCGAGGCGCTACAGAGCGAGCAGATCAAGGTCTGGCGCTTCGCCGGGGCGTTCAACTTCTCGGCGACGGTCAACGCCGTGGCGATGGCGGTGGAGTCCGACTACCTGCTGCTGCTGAGTCACGACGTGCAGGTGGTGCAGGAGGATTGGCTGGAGCAGTTGCTCAACCACGCCCAGCGCCCGGAAGTAGGGGTGGTGGGGGCCAAGGTGCTCGATTCGACGGGGTGCATCGAGCAGGCCGGTGTAGTGCTGGGGTTGCACGATGTCGCCGGGCGCGCCTTCGTCGGCGAAGAGGGCGACGCCCCAGGTTACATGAACCGCTTGCAGGTGACGCAGAACTACAGCGCGGTCGGCTCGGCTTGCCTGATGGTGCGACGCAGCGCCTTCATTGAGGTCGGCGGCATGGACGAGGCGCAGCTGAGCGCCTTCTATGGCGACATCGACCTGTGCCTGCGCATCCGCGCCGCAGGCCTCCTCAACGTCTGGACCCCGCACTGCACGGTACTGCGTGACGGCATCGAACTGCCGGTGCTGGCCATCGACGGGGCATCGCAGCGCCAGGCGAAGCTGAGGGCGGAACGCGAGGAAATGCTGCGTCGATGGCTGCCGATCTTGGCCCGCGATCCCGCCTATAACGCTAATCTGTCCTTAGCTGGTGATGGCTTCCGCTTCGAGTACGGTACGCGGCGGGTTCATCATCCGTTGCTGCCCCAAGTGCTCTGCTATCCAGCGGATGCCACCGGGTGCGGTCACTATCGCGTCCGCCAGCCGTTCGCCTCGCTTTGCGCGGCAGGACAGATCGATGGTTTGATCAGTGGTGTGCACTTGGCGCCGGTGGAGTTAGAGCGCCTAGGTGCCTGCAGCGTGGTATTTCAGCGGCAGATTACGGAGCCACAGATCGCCGGTATGCGTGAGGTCAAGGCGCTGTCTGGCGCCTTCATGGTCTACGAACTGGACGATTATCTGCCGAACCTGCCGCTTAAAAGCATACACCGCGAGTCCATGCCGCGTGATGTGCTCAAGTCGCTACGCCAGGCGGTGGCTCTCACTGACCGTTTCGTTGTCTCGACCCAGTCACTGGCTGAGGCTTTCGCTGACCTGCATACGGATATACGTGTGGTGCCTAATAGCTTGCCGGTCCATTGGTGGGGCAACCTGCGCAGCCAGCGCCGCCGCGGCCGCAAGCCGCGAGTGGGCTGGGCTGGTGGTAGTAGTCACCAGGGTGATCTGGAGGTAATCGCTGACGTGGTGCGCGAGTTGGCGGGTGAGGTGGAGTGGGTGTTTTTTGGCATGTGCCCGGAGAAACTGCGCCCCTTCGTCGACGAGGTTCATATTGGACTTCCCATTGACCAGTACCCGAGCAAACTGGCTAGTCTTGACTTGGATCTCGCGCTCGCTCCCTTGGAGCAGAACCTCTTCAACGAATGCAAGAGCAACCTGCGCTTGTTGGAGTATGGTGCCTGTGGTTATCCCGTCATATGCAGTGATGTGCTTTGCTACCGTGGCAATCTACCGGTTACTCGCGTAAAGAATCGTTTTCGGGACTGGCTAGGCGCTATTCGAATGCACCTTGCCGATCTAGACGCTGCAGCAGCATTAGGCGATAACCTGCGTCAGCAGGTTTTGAACCATTGGATGCTGGAAGGTGAGAACCTGCGCCGCTGGCATGCTGCTTGGCTGCCTTGATCGCTACGCTTTTCATGTGTGCAGCAGTAAAATGGTGAAGGAATGGATAGCGCTAGGGCTTGGTTCGCTGCGCGATCGCTGATACGGCAAGGCCGGTTTCTATGAGGGTTATGGGGTGATTGGCAGTTGATTGGAGCGATTGCAAAAAACAGAGGCCTTCCTTAAAAAATCGCTAAAGCTGAGCAGGTAGGCGCCGATACAAGGTACGAATGCGAACTCAATGGGTGCCTGGGCGAAGCCGGCCCGGAGGTCGCAAGCTCAGGCAAACCTTGTAAACATCGCCTATTGGAGGCAACACCATGGCTCTTACAGTCAATACCAACATCCCGTCGCTCAACACTCAGCGCAACATCAACAGTACCTCTAACGCTCTGAACACCTCCATGCAGCGTTTGTCGACGGGCAGCCGCATTAACAGCGCGAAGGACGATGCTGCAGGCCTGCAGATTTCCAACCGTTTGACCAACCAGATTAGCGGTTTGAACGTTGCGACCCGCAACGCGAACGATGGCATTTCCTTGGCTCAGACCGCTGAAGGTGCGCTGCAGCAGTCTACCAACATCCTGCAGCGCATTCGTGATCTGGCCATTCAGGCCGCCAACGGTTCGAACAGCGATGCTGATCGTGCAGCGCTTCAGAAGGAAGTATCCGCACAGCAAGCTGAGCTGTCGCGTATCGCCGAAACCACTACTTTCGGTGGTCGTAAGTTGCTCGATGGTTCTTTCGGGACAACTAGCTTCCAGGTAGGTTCTAATGCATACGAAACTATCGAAGTGACTGTTAAAGATGCATCCGCAAGCAAGCTTGGTTCAAACCAGATCGGAGGTGGTGCTTCCACAAGTACGGCTGGTGCATCTGCGGCTGCCAGCACGGTAGCAGGAACGGTAGTTGCCGGTAGTGGAGCTGCTTTCTCGTCGGGAACGGTCAAGGTAGTAGGGAACGGACAGACGACTGATGTAAGCATCACCGGTACTGATACTGCTAAGACACTTGCTGCAAAGTTCAATGGATCGATTGCCGGTCTGTCGGCTAGCGCGCGCACAGTTGTGGAAGCACAAGTTGCAATGACGTCGGGCGCCGCGTCTTTCAACCTGACGGTTGGGGACAACACCGTTCAGATGGTTGGTGTAACCTCTACCGAGGATTTGGCGACCCAGATCAACTCTAACGCTGGCAAGCTGGGCCTCACAGCTAACTACGACTCGAAAACCGAAAAACTAACCATCACTTCGAGCACAGGCGAAAACATCAAGTTTGAAGCTGCAACAGGTGGTGCTGGTGCTATCAACGTGGCCGTTCAGGGGAGCGATGGTACGTTCGGCGCGGCGTCAGATGTCTTCGCCGGCGCTACCGCTGTAGGGTATGTAAAGCTAGACTCGGCGAACTCGTTCGCGGTCACTGGTGATACCACTCAGGTCTTTGGCGATACCAAGTCAGAGTTGAGCTCGGTGGGGAATATTGATATCTCGACGGCTGATGGGGCCCAGCGTGCGCTAGCAGTCGTTGATAGCGCGTTGGCTGCAATCGACTCGCAGCGTGCCGACCTCGGTGCTGTGCAGAACCGCTTCGACAACACAATCAACAACCTGCAGAACATTTCGGAAAATGCCTCGGCAGCTCGTAGCCGGATCATGGATACCGATTACGCTGCAGAGACCGCTAACCTGTCGAAGAACCAGGTGCTGCAACAGGCTGGTACCGCCATCCTGGCCCAAGCCAAGCAGCTGCCGCAGTCGGTTCTCTCGCTGCTCCAGTAAGCGAGGCGTTGCGACGATAGCCGTGGAGGAAAGGGGGTTACCCCTTTCCTCCTTTTTGCGTTTGGAGGTACTCAGCTATGGAATCAATCAGTGCCATTACTGCAGCGCCAGGCAGTTTAATGCTGCGCGATGCGCAGTTCATCAGCAGTAACCAAGCTTCCAGGCGCGGTGGCAGCGTAGAAGAAAAAAGTGGGCCTACTTCAGTTTCGGTAGAAAGTGCCAATTCAGCGGCTCAAGCATTCAAATCGTTTGTTCAGGACATTCAGCGCAACCTGGACTTCAGCGTTGATGATTCATCAGGCCAAGTCGTGGTCAAGGTCATCGATGGCGAGTCTGGAAAGCTGATCCGTCAAATACCTTCTGAAGAACTGCTGCGCTTGTCCGAGAGGCTTGAAGATATGCGCAGTCTATTGTTCAAGACTCAGGCCTGATAGGCACGCTTATTGAATGCTTTGGCGGCTGAGCGATTCACGAAGCTTTTTGACTTTTTTTTGACGGGGTGACGCATGGCTGGGATCACGGGCATCGGTTCCGGAATGAATATCAAAAGCATGGTTGAGGCAATCGTTTCGGCTGAACAGGCGCCCAAGGCAGGGCAGCTTAAGAAACTGGAGGCCAAGACCACAACTCAACTGACGTCGCTGGGCCAGTTGAAAAGTGCTATCAGCAATTTTCAGTCAGCCTTGAGTGCGTTGAATAGCCCGTCCTCTTTCCTGGCCCGAACGGTGTCTTCGTCTGACACCAAAGTTGTCACCGCTACGGCAAGCCAGAGTGCCGTGGCTGGCAGTTATAAAATTGAAGTGGAAAAGCTTGCCAGTGGTAGCAAGGTCGCTCTGGCGGCCGTTCCCAGTGATGCCAATACTAAGTTGGGCCTCGGCACCTTGACCGTCAATGTAGGCGGTACGGAACTGGCTGTTGAGGTTGACTCGACGAACAATACACTCTCCGGTATTCGTGATGCGATCAATAAAGCAGGCAGCGCAACTGGCCTGAGCGCTACGGTAGTGACGGACGACCATGGCTCGCGAATAGTGCTGAGCAGTTCGAAGATGGGTGACAACAACGACATCAAGGTTTCGGTCGAACAAAGTGGCATCGCCGATGGTGCGGTCCCGCTTTCGAAGCTGGCGTATAGCGGACCGCTGGCCGAGCCAGTTGCGCCAATAGCGCCGAACGAGGATGACCCTGATTATGCGGCAGCTTATTCCGCTTATGAGGAGAAACTTCAAGCCTATCAGGCTGAATTGCAAGCCTTTCCGAAAGCAGCCAAAACACTTGCCATCGCACAGAGTGCTAAATTCAGTGTTGATGGTCTTTCGGTAACTCGAACCACTAACAACATTACAGATGTAGTGAATGGCTTGAGCTTTGAGCTGAAGGCTACTGGTGTTAGCAATCTGAGTATTGCTCGAGACGAGGCGGGGGTGGAGGCGAATGTTAAGAAGTTCGTTGATGCCTATAATTCGCTTATCGGCTTCATCAATACTGAAACAAAGGTCACGACTGTTAACGACAGCTCTGCACCTGTTACTGGTGCGTTGGTTGGCGATTCTTCTGTTCGCACATTGATCAATTCTATCCGTTCCGAGCTTGTTTCTCCCCAAGGTGAGGGGGCTATTCGTGCACTTGCCGACATTGGGATAACGACTAAGAAGGACGGCACGCTGGAGATGAACAGCGAGAAGGTCAAAAAGGCGATCACCACTGATTTCGAAGGAGTGGCAGCCTATTTCACCGGCGATACCGGGTTGACCAGTCGCCTGGGCGATCGCCTGAAGCCGTATACCGATGGCGGGGGAATTCTAGCGTCGCGGACTGACGCGCTCCAAAAGACCATCGAGAAGGTCGATAAGCAGAAAGTGGATCTTTCTACGCGGATGAAGGCGCTGGAGGAGCGGTTGTACAAGCAGTACAACGCAATGGACAGTCTTGTTGCTCAGCTTATGAAAACGAGCGACAGTCTGACTCAGTTGTTTGATAGCATGCCGGGCTTCGTCACGCAAAGATCGAAGTGACCGTCTTTCCACTGTCTGTCCGAACGAATCTCTTAGCTAAAGGTACCGGGCGCTTTGCCGATATGTAGAACAGTATCGTTGAACATGCTCGGAGTCACCAATGAACGCTATGTTGGCCATGAAACAGTACCAGCGGGTCGGTGTGCAGGCTCAGGTTGCTGAGGCTAGTCCGCACCGGTTGATCCAGCTATTGATGCAGGGTGGTCTGGACAGGATTTACCAAGCCAAAGGGGCAGTCGAGTTTGGTCGTATCGCCGAGAAGGGCGAGCTGATTGGAAAGAGCATCGCGATCATTGGTGGGCTTCGCGAAGCTTTGGATCATGAGGTCGGCGGAGAGCTTTCAGCGAATTTGGATCGCTTGTACGAATACATGATAAGGCGTCTCACAGAGGCCAATCGCCACAACGATGCTGCAGCTCTCGCAGAGGTGGCGGCTTTGCTGCAAGAGGTCAAGGCAGGCTGGGACGGAATCGCTCAGCATGGGTGAGGTGGAACCAATCAATTTGTGTCGCCAGGAGCTTTATGCAACCTCTTCTCCAGTCGCTAGATTCACTTGAGATTGAGCTGCGGAACGCGCTTGCCAAGCAGGACTGGAGCGCCGTTGCTGCGCTGGACTCAAAGTGCCGTACGCTGGTTGCGGAGATCGTGGCGCTCGAGTCTTGGAATGATCCTGTTTTGCGTGCGCACATTGAGCGGCTCTCTGGGTTGTATGCGGCACTGCAGCAGGCAGCTCATTCTGAGCGGGAGCGCATTGCGCACGAGCTAACCCGACTTAATAAATCCAAGCAGGTTGATCAGGTTTACAAGCCGCTTGGTTGATCGCCTGGGCGTGGATGGTGGAAAACAGATATGTTTTCCACCCGGATCGGTCGCTGCTCCTTAGCGATACTCGCAAAGATAAGCCGTATCCACCTTGACCTTCAGCTGAAACTTGCTGTTCGCCGGCACGGTGAACTGGCTGCCGCTTGCGAAGGTTTCCCAGGCACTGGCGCCCGGCAGTTTCACGTCCAGGCTGCCTGCTACTACGTGCATGACTTCCAGTTGCGCAGTGCCGAACTCATATTCGCCCGGGGCCATCACGCCGATGGTGGCCGGGCCTTCCGTCATTTCGAACGCGATGGATTTGACGGTGCCGTCGAAGTATTCGTTGACCTTGAACATTTGGTTTCCTTTGCGGGTTGGAAAGAGGGGCGCCAGTATGCCCAAGCGTCAGGGTTGGCGTCACCTGGAAGTGCTAGCTACGAAAGATGAAGTAGACGGCGCCGACCAGGCACAATCCGGCCCATAGATAATCGAGCTTCAAGGGCTGCTGCATGTACAGCACGCTGAAGGGAACGAACACCATGAGGGTGATCACTTCCTGCATGATCTTCAGCTGTCCAACTGAGAGTTCCGTATAGCCGATGCGGTTTGCCGGCACCATCAGCATGTACTCGAAGAAGGCGATGCCCCAGCTGATCAGGGCGGCAACGAGCCAGGGCTTGCCGTTCAGGGTCTTCAGGTGGCCATACCAGGCGAAGGTCATGAACAGATTGGAGCAGCAGAGCAGGGCGGCGGTTTGCAACCAGATGGGCATGATGGGGCGGGGCTCGAAATATTGACGCGCTAGCGTATTTCCAGGCGGTGCCGCGTGCAATGGCCATCTGGTGCGCACGCTTCTGTCGGATTATCATCGCGCGCGTTTTTTCACTGAGTGGCAGTTTTATGGATTGTCGCCCCGGTTGTGGTGCCTGCTGCATAGCACCTTCCATCAGTTCTCCTATACCCGGCATGCCGTACGGTAAGCGTGCGGGAGAGCGGTGCGTGCAGTTGACCGCTGATTTTCTTTGTTCGCTGTTTGGAGACCCGCGGCGGCCAGTTGTCTGTTCTGCCTTCGCGGCCGATCCTGCCTGCTGCGGCAATGACAGGGAGGAGGCGATTCGTCTGTTGGGCTGGCTTGAGCAGGCAACAGCGTAGCGGTACGCCAGTTACGGCTTTCGTTGCTTGTAGCGGCTCTCGCTCGCGCCTACACGTCTGGCGGGGGGGGATAAACAAAAAAGGCTGCCCAAGGGCAGCCTTTTTTGCGCGAGCTTGTCGCTTAACGCGGCAGATCGCGCTTGGCGTGGCCGGTGTACAGCTGACGCGGACGACCAATCTTCTGGCCGGATGCGATCATTTCTTTCCAGTGGGAGATCCAGCCGACAGTGCGCGCCAGGGCGAAGATGACGGTGAACATGCTGGTCGGAATGCCGATGGCCTTGAGGATGATGCCCGAGTAGAAGTCCACGTTCGGGTAGAGGTTGCGCTCAGCGAAGTAAGGATCGTTGAGGGCAATCTCTTCCAGCTTCATGGCCAGATCCAGTTGCGGGTCATTGATGCCCAGCTCGCCCAGAACCTCGTCGCAGGTCTGCTTCATGACCTTGGCGCGCGGGTCGAAGTTCTTGTAGACGCGATGTCCGAAGCCCATCAGCTTGAACGGATCGTTCTTGTCCTTGGCCTTGGCCAGGAACTTCTCGACGTTCGATACGTCACCAATCTCGTCCAGCATGGTCAGTACGGCTTCGTTCGCACCGCCGTGAGCCGGTCCCCACAGGGCGGCGATACCGGCCGCGATGCAGGCAAACGGGTTGGCGCCGGTGGAGCCTGCCAGACGCACGGTGGAGGTGGAGGCGTTCTGCTCATGGTCGGCGTGCAGGATGAAGATGCGATCCATTGCCTTGGCCAACACCGGGCTGATCGGTTTGATCTCGCACGGGGTGTTGAACATCATGTGCAGGAAGTTTTCCGAGTAGCTCAGGTCGTTGCGCGGGTACATCAGCGGCTGACCGATCGAGTACTTGTAAACCATCGCGGCGATGGTTGGCATCTTGGCGACCAGGCGCACCGCGGAAATCTCGCGGTGGTGCGGGTCGTTGATGTCCAGCGAATCGTGGTAGAAGGCCGAAAGCGCGCCGACAACGCCACACATGATGGCCATGGGGTGGGCGTCACGACGGAAACCATTGAGGAAGGACTTCAGCTGCTCGTGAACCATGGTGTGGTTCTTCACGGTGCTGACGAACTGTGCCTTCTGTTCGGCGGTCGGCAGTTCCCCGTTCAGCAGGAGATAGCAGGTTTCCAGATAGTCGGATTTCTCTGCCAGCTGCTCGATCGGATAGCCGCGATGCAGCAGGATGCCCTTGTCGCCATCGATGTAGGTGATCTTGGACTCGCAAGAGGCGGTCGACATGAAGCCGGGATCGAAGGTGAAGTGACCCGTGGAGGTCAGGCTTCGTACGTCAATTACATCAGGCCCTACGGTACCGGTTAAAACGGGCAGTTCGACGGGGGCAGCGCCCTCGATGATCAACTGCGCTTTCTTGTCAGCCATGTATGGCCTCCTGTTTTGTGCTTGGAATCATCATGGCCCCCCACGCAGGGCCCGCATCACTATAGTGTGATAAACCGCAAAGTCAATTTGCGCGAACCCATGCCGCAGAGGGCTCTGCAGGGGGATGCGTACAGCTTGGGTGCACTGTTTACGGCATTTATATAGAGGTCGCTATCAGCCTTTAGTGGCACTTCACCACATTGTCATTAGTGACCTAACTGTTTATACTCGGAAACCGACCGGCAGGGGCCTTACAGGCAGTATTCTGTAGGTTGTCACTCGTGGGTAGCGGGTACTGCTGCGTACTCTTCCCAACAACTTTGCCCTGCGCTCTGGGGCTCTCAAGTGTGAAAAAAAGCCGTGAAAAGCCAACGACCTGTAAACCTAGATCTTAGGACAATAAAACTCCCCATCACTGCTTACACGTCGATTCTCCACCGTGTATCCGGTGTCATCCTGTTCGTCGGTATCGCCTTGCTGCTGCTCGCGCTCGATACCTCGCTGTCTTCTCCGGAAGGCTTCGAGGAGGTCCGCGCGTACCTGGGTAGCCCTCTGGCAAAGCTGGTGAGCTGGGCGTTGCTGTCCGCACTGCTGTACCACCTTGTGGCGGGTGTTCGTCACCTGATCATGGATTCTGGCCATGGTGAGACGCTGGAAGGCGGCAAGCTGGGCTCGAAAATCGTAATCGCCGTATCGGCGGTGCTGATCGTTCTGGCGGGAGTGTGGATATGGTAACCAATGTCACCAACTTTTCGCGCTCGGGTCTGTACGACTGGATGGCGCAGCGCGTTTCTGCAGTGGTTCTTGCGGCTTATTTTCTGTTCCTGCTTGGGTACCTGATTGCGAACCCGGGACTGGAGTACACCCAGTGGCACGCGCTGTTCTCGGCCAACTGGATGCGCATCTTCAGTCTGCTGGCTCTGGTCGCCCTGAGTGTGCACGCGTGGGTAGGCATGTGGACGATCTCCACCGACTACCTGACCAATATGGCGATCGGTAAGTGGGCTACCGGCGTTCGTTTCCTGTTCCAGGCGGTGTGTGGCATTGCCATGTTCACCTTCTTCGTCTGGGGCGTGCAGATTCTTTGGGGTATCTGATTCATGGCTAACATTCGTACGCTTTCTTTTGACGCCATCATCGTCGGTGGCGGTGGCGCCGGTATGCGCGCGGCGCTGCAGCTGTCCCAGTCTGGTCACAAGACCGCTGTGGTCACCAAGGTTTTCCCGACTCGTTCGCACACCGTTTCCGCTCAGGGCGGCATCACCTGCGCCATTGCTTCGGCCGACCCGAACGATGACTGGCGCTGGCACATGTACGATACCGTCAAGGGCTCCGACTACATCGGTGACCAGGATGCGATCGAGTACATGTGTTCTGTCGGTCCTGAGGCTGTGTTCGAGCTCGAGCACATGGGCCTGCCGTTCTCCCGCACCGAGCAGGGCCGCATCTATCAGCGTCCGTTCGGTGGTCAGTCGAAGGACTTCGGTAAGGGCGGTCAGGCCGCTCGTACGTGCGCCGCTGCCGACCGTACCGGTCATGCGCTGCTGCACACGCTTTATCAGGGGAACCTGAAGAACGACACCGTTTTCCTCAACGAGTGGTACGCGGTCGATCTGGTGAAGAACCAGGACGGCGCAGTCGTGGGTGTCATCGCCATCTGCATCGAAACCGGCGAAACCGTCTACATCCGTTCCAAGGCTACCGTGCTTGCCACTGGTGGCGCTGGTCGCATCTACGCATCGACCACCAACGCCCTGATCAACACCGGTGACGGTGTAGGTATGGCTCTGCGTGCCGGTGTCCCGGTTCAGGATATCGAGATGTGGCAGTTCCACCCGACCGGTATCGCCGGTGCCGGCGTGCTGGTGACCGAGGGTTGCCGCGGTGAAGGTGGCTACCTGATCAACAAGCATGGCGAGCGCTTCATGGAGCGTTATGCGCCGAACGCGAAGGACCTGGCCGGTCGCGACGTCGTTGCACGTTCGATGGTCAAGGAAATCCTGGCGGGCAACGGCTGCGGTCCGGATGGCGACCACGTGATGCTGAAGCTGGATCACCTGGGCGAGGAAGTTCTGCACAGCCGTCTGCCTGGCATCTGTGAGCTGTCGAAGACCTTTGCTCACGTCGATCCGGTCGTCGCGCCGGTGCCGGTCGTGCCGACCTGCCATTACATGATGGGTGGTATCGCCACCAACATTCATGGTCAGGCCATCACTCAGGATGCCAACGGCAACGACAAGATCATCGACGGTCTGTTCGCTGTGGGCGAAGTGGCCTGCGTATCCGTACATGGCGCCAACCGTCTGGGCGGTAACTCGCTGCTGGACCTGGTGGTGTTCGGCCGCGCTGCCGGCCTGCACCTGGAAAAGGCGTTGAAGGAAGGTATCGAGCACCGCGGTGCCAGCGAAACCGACCTGGACGTTGCTCTGGCTCGCCTTGCCGGTCTCAACGAACGTACGACCGGCGAAGACGTCGCTCCGCTGCGCAAGGAACTGCAGAACTGCATGCAGAACTACTTCGGCGTGTTCCGCACCGGCGAATACATGCAGAAGGGCATCGCTCAGCTGGTGGATCTGCGTCAGCGTATCGCCAACGTCAAGATCTCGGACAAGAGCCAGGCGTTCAACACCGCGCGCATCGAAGCGCTCGAGCTGCAGAACCTGCTGGAGGTCGCCGAGGCCACTGCAATCGCCGCCGAGACCCGCAAGGAGTCCCGCGGTGCTCACGCTCGCGAAGATTTCGAAGAGCGTGATGACGAGAACTGGCTGTGCCACACCCTTTACTTCCCGGGTGACAAGCGCGTTGCCAAGCGTGCCGTGAACTTCGCTCCGAAGACCGTTCCGGCATTCGAGCCCAAGGTTCGGACTTATTGAGGTCGCCGATATGTTGCAAGTGAGTGTTTATCGCTACAACCCCGATCAGGACGAAAAGCCGTTCATGCAGGATTTTCAGGTCAAAACCGATGGTAAAGACCTGATGGTTCTGGACGTCTTGGCTCTGATCAAGGAACAGGACCAGGGTTTCTCCTATCGTCGCTCCTGCCGTGAAGGCGTGTGCGGTTCCGACGGGATGAATATCAATGGCAAGAACGGCCTGGCTTGCATCACCCCGCTGTCCTCCGTGGTCAAGGGCAACAAGCTGGTCATTCGTCCGCTGCCTGGTCTGCCGGTCATTCGTGACTTGGTCGTCGATATGAGCATCTTCTACAAGCAGTACGAGAAAGTGCGTCCGTATCTGATGAACGATACGCCGCCGCCGGCTATCGAACGGCTGCAAAGTCCGGAGGATCGCGAGAAGCTGGACGGTCTGTACGAGTGCATCCTGTGCGCTTGCTGCTCGACCAGCTGCCCGTCGTTCTGGTGGAACCCTGACAAGTTCCTCGGTCCCGCTGCGTCGCTGCAGGCCTACCGTTTCCTGGCCGACAGTCGCGACACCGAAACCGAGAACCGTCTGGCCGGTCTGGACGATCCGTTCAGCGTGTTCCGCTGCCGCGGTATCATGAACTGCGTCGACGTTTGTCCGAAGGGATTGAACCCTACCAAGGCAATCGGTCACATACGCAACATGCTGCTGCAGAGCGGTACCTGATGACACCCCGGTCGCGAAAGGTTATGCGCTAGCCTGGAATGGCCGGATTGCTTTACCCGTAACACCTGCGGCGCCGAAGTCGAAGCTCGGCGCCGTAGTTTTAGTAGGAATCCCAGCTCACAAAGCCGGGATTTCACTCTGAAAATTTGATGACCAGCAGGAGCATCCGGGTTGTGCCCGGGAACTATCTGCGCGGTCCGTAGTGGCTTTACCTGAGTCGCTGCTTCAGAACTTGGGAAGTCATGCTGCGGTTTCCACGCTGGTGGTGTCTCCTTATCGAAGGTGACCAGACATGCAAGAAAGCGTAATGCAGCGCATGTGGGACAGTGCCCACCTATCCGGTGGTAACGCTGCCTATGTGGAAGAGCTTTATGAGCTCTACCTGCACGATCCCAACGCTGTGCCCGAAGAGTGGCGCACTTACTTCCAGAAGTTGCCCTCCGGTGGCAGCGCTTCAGCCGATGTATCGCATTCGACGATCCGCGACCACTTCGTCCTGCTGGCCAAGAACCAGCGCCGTGCTCAGCCTGTATCCGCAGGCGCTGTCAGCAGCGAGCATGAGAAGAAGCAGATTGAAGTCCTGCGCCTGATCCAGGCCTACCGAGTGCGCGGCCATCAGGCAGCACAGCTCGATCCGCTTGGCCTGCAGCAGCGCACCGCACCCGCCGATCTGGCGATCAACAATTACGGTCTGACCGACGCTGATCTCGACACCGTGTTCCGCACCGGTGACCTGGCCATGGTCAACGGCCAGGCCACTCTGCGCGAAATCGTCAACGCTCTGCAAGAAACCTATTGCCGCACCATCGGCGCGGAATACATGCACATCGTTGATTCCGAGCAGCGCAGCTGGTTCGTCCAGCGCTTGGAAAGCGTGCGTGGCCGTCCGGAGTTCTCGCCGGAGATCAAGAGCCATCTGCTCGAGCGTCTTACCGCTGCCGAAGGTCTGGAGAAGTACCTGGGTACCAAGTATCCGGGTACCAAGCGTTTCGGCCTGGAAGGTGGCGAGAGCCTGATTCCGCTGCTCGACGAGATCATCCAGCGCTCCGGCTCCTACGGCACCAAGGAAATCGTCATCGGCATGGCCCACCGCGGCCGTCTGAACGTGCTGGTCAACACCTTCGGCAAGAACCCGCGCGACCTGTTCGACGAGTTCGAAGGCAAGAAGGTCGAAGGCCTGAGCTCCGGTGACGTCAAGTATCACCAGGGTTTCTCTTCCAACGTGATGACCCCGGGCGGCGAGATCCACTTGGCCATGGCGTTCAACCCGTCGCACCTGGAGATCGTTTCTCCGGTGGTCGAGGGTTCCGTACGCGCCCGCCAGGATCGTCGCAACGACCCGGTTGGCGACAAGGTCCTGCCGGTCACCATCCACGGTGACGCAGCCGTCGCCGGTCAGGGTGTCGTGATGGAAACCTTCCAGATGTCGCAGACCCGTGCCTACCGCACTGGCGGCACCATCCGCATCGTGGTCAACAACCAGGTCGGCTTCACCACCAACAAGCAGGAAGATGCTCGCTCCACCGAGTATGCGACCGACGTGGCGAAGATGATCCAGGCGCCGATCTTCCATGTGAACGCTGACGATCCCGAGGCGGTGCTGTTCGTCACCCAGCTTGCCGTCGACTATCGGATGCAGTTCAAGCGCGACATCGTCATCGACCTGATCTGCTACCGCCGTCGCGGCCACAACGAAGCCGACGAGCCAAGCGGTACCCAGCCGCTGATGTATCAGAAGATCGCCAAGCAGCGCACCACCCGTGAGCTGTACGCCGACTCGCTGATTCAGTCCAAGGTACTGGACGACGAGCGTGTTCAGGCGAAGATCGACGAGTATCGGACTGCGCTGGACAACGGTCTGCACGTGGTCAAGAGCCTGGTCAAGGAGCCGAACAAGGAATTGTTCGTCGACTGGCGCCCCTATCTGGGTCATGCCTGGACCGCGCGTCACGACACCAGCTTCGATCTGAAGACTCTGCAGGACCTGTCCAATAAGCTGCTGCAGACGCCGGAAGGCTTCGTGGTGCAGCGCCAGGTTTCGAAGATCCTCGAGGACCGCCAGAAGATGGGCGCAGGTGCGCTTGCCATCAACTGGGGCTATGCCGAGACCATGGCCTACGCAACGCTGCTGTTCGAAGGCCACCCGGTGCGTATTTCGGGCCAGGACGTGGGTCGCGGTACCTTCTCGCATCGCCACGCAGCGCTGCACAACCAGAAGGATGGCAGCACCTACATCCCGCTGCAGCACCTGTACGAAGGCCAGCCGCGTTTCGATCTGTACGACTCCTTCCTCTCCGAGGAAGCGGTTCTTGCGTTCGAATACGGTTACGCCACTACCACGCCGAACGCGCTGGTGGTGTGGGAAGCGCAGTTCGGCGACTTCGCCAACGGCGCCCAGGTGGTCATCGACCAGTTCATCACCAGCGGTGAGCACAAGTGGGGCCGTCTGTGCGGTCTGACCATGCTGCTGCCGCATGGCTATGAAGGGCAGGGGCCTGAGCACTCGTCCGCGCGTCTGGAGCGTTACCTGCAGCTGTGCGCCGAGCACAACATCCAGGTCTGCGTACCGACCACGCCGGCGCAGGTCTACCACATGCTACGTCGTCAGGCGATTCGCCCGCTGCGCAAGCCGCTGGTAGCACTGACGCCCAAGTCGCTGTTGCGCCACAAGCTGGCCACCTCGACCCTGGAAGAGCTGACTCAGGGCTCCTTCCAGACGGTGATTCCGGAGATCGATCCGATCGATCCGGCCAAGGTCGAGCGCGTCATCATGTGCAGCGGCAAGGTCTACTATGACCTGCTGGACAAGCGTCGTGCCGAAGGCCGTGACGATATCGCCATCGTCCGTATCGAGCAGCTTTATCCGTTCCCTGAGGAAGACCTCGCCGAGGCGCTCGCGCCGTATCAGAACGTCAAGCACATCATCTGGTGTCAGGAAGAGCCGATGAACCAGGGCGCCTGGTACTGCAGTCAGCACCACATGCGCCGTGTTGCGACCGCACACAAGAAGGAACTGTTCCTTCAGTATGCGGGTCGTGATGCATCGGCGGCACCGGCGGTCGGTTACGCCTCGATGCATGCCGAGCAGCAGGAAAAACTGCTGCAGGACGCGTTCACCGTTTAATCCATTCGTGCGAGAGGCCGCGAACGTTCGCGGCCTCGATGTAGAAACCGAATCAATAGGACCCCTGAATAATGGCTATCGAGATCAAAGCCCCTACATTCCCGGAATCGGTCGCCGACGGCACCGTTGCCACCTGGCACAAGCAGCCGGGCGACGCGGTTAAGCGTGATGAACTGATCGTCGACATCGAAACCGACAAGGTGGTCATGGAAGTACTGGCCGAAGCTGACGGCGTGCTGACCGAGATCGTCAAGAACGAAGGCGACACCGTGCTGAGCGGCGAGCTGCTCGGCAAGCTGGAAGCAGGCGCTGCTGCCGCCGCTGCACCCGCTCAAGCTGCCGCCCCGGCCCCGGCCGCTGCTGCTCCGGCAGCCGCTGCCAGCGCGGGTGGCGAAGAGCCGATCCTGGCCCCGGCGGCCCGCAAGCTGGCCGAAGAGAACGGTATTGATCCGAACAGCATCCGCGGTACCGGCAAGGACGGTCGCGTGACCAAGGAAGACGTCGTCGCTGCCGTCGAAGCCAAGAAGTCCGCTCCGGCTGCCGCTGCCAAGCCGGCCGCTCCTGCCGCTGCCGCTCCGATCTTCGCCGAGGGTGATCGTGTCGAGAAGCGCGTGCCGATGACCCGCCTGCGTGCCAAGGTCGCCGAGCGTCTGGTCGAAGCCCAGTCCTCTATGGCCATGCTGACTACGTTCAACGAAGTCAACATGAAGCCGATCATGGAGCTGCGCGCCAAGTACAAGGACCTCTTCGAGAAGACCCATAACGGCGTGCGCCTGGGCTTCATGTCCTTCTTCGTCAAGGCTGCGGTGGAAGCGCTCAAGCGCCAGCCGGGCGTCAATGCCTCCATCGACGGCAACGACATCGTCTACCACGGTTATCAGGACATCGGCGTCGCCGTTTCCAGCGACCGCGGTCTGGTGGTGCCGGTCCTGCGTAACGCCGAGCACATGAGCCTGGCGGAGATCGAAGGCGGCATCAACGAGTTCGGCAAGAAGGCCAAGGCCGGCAAGCTGACCATCGAGGAAATGACTGGCGGTACCTTCACCATCTCCAACGGTGGTGTGTTCGGTTCCCTGCTGTCGACCCCGATCGTCAACCCGCCGCAGACTGCCATCCTCGGCATGCACAAGATTCAGGAACGTCCGATGGCCGTCAACGGTCAGGTGGTCATCCTGCCGATGATGTACCTGGCGCTGTCCTATGACCATCGCTTGATCGACGGCAAGGAAGCTGTGACCTTCCTGGTTACCATGAAGGACCTGCTGGAAGACCCGGCCCGTCTGCTGCTGGATATCTGATAGAAACGCCCCGGGCTGCAGTTGGCAGGTCAGGTGAAAGCCGGTCTTGCTGCCTGCAGCCTTTGGCTTTTAGCTGCTTTTGAAGAGGATTCGTAATGAGCCAGAAATTCGACGTCGTCGTCATCGGTGCCGGCCCCGGCGGCTATGTTGCTGCTATTCGCGCAGCCCAGCTGGGTCTGAAGACCGCGTGTATCGAAAAGTACCAGGGCAAGGATGGCAAGACCGCTCTGGGCGGTACCTGCCTGAACGTAGGCTGCATTCCTTCCAAGGCTCTGCTGGACAGCTCCTACAAGTTCCATGAAGCCCACGAGAGCTTCAACGTGCACGGCATCAGCACTGGCGAAGTGGCCATGGACGTTCCGACCATGGTCGCGCGCAAGGACCAGATCGTTAAGAACCTCACCGGTGGTGTATCGGCGCTGCTGAAAGCCAACGGCGTGACCGTTTTCGAAGGTCATGGCAAGCTGCTGGCCGGCAAGCAGGTCGAAGTTACCGGCCTGGACGGCAACGTACAGACTCTCGCTGCCGAGAACGTCATCCTGGCTTCGGGTTCCACCCCGGTGAACATCCCGCCGGCGCCGGTTGATCAGAAGGTCATCGTCGACTCCACCGGCGCACTGGATTTCCAGAGCGTGCCGGGCAAGCTGGGCGTCATCGGCGCCGGTGTGATCGGTCTGGAGCTGGGTTCGGTCTGGGCCCGCCTGGGCGCTGAGGTCACCGTCATCGAGGCCATGGACAAGTTCCTGCCGGCCGCTGACGAGCAGATCTCCAAGGAAGCCTTCAAGGTCCTGTCCAAGCAGGGTCTGAAGATTCTGCTGGGCGCGCGCCTGACTGGCTCGGAAGTGAAGGGCGATCAGGTGACTGTCAACTTCACCAGTGCCGAAGGCGAGCAGCAGATGACCTTCGACAAGCTGATCGTTGCGGTCGGCCGTCGTCCGGTCACAACCGATCTTCTGGCGGCCGATGCCGGCGTCGATATGGACGAGCGTGGTTTCATCTTCGTCGACGATTATTGCGCCACCAGCGTTCCGGGCGTATACGCCATCGGTGACGTGGTTCGCGGCGCCATGCTGGCGCACAAAGCGTCGGAAGAGGGCGTGATGGTTGCCGAGCGCATCGCTGGCCACAAGACCCAGATGAACTATGACCTGATTCCGTCGGTCATCTACAC
>OGCL01000317.1_pt1 | contig 54409 bp, 55 predicted proteins | sample 1570041 | NCBI WGS metagenome assembly OGCL01 (sample SAMN06266162, study PRJEB24511) | hot springs metagenome | isolation source: Hot spring water | place: South Africa: Limpopo | collected 2015-06-22
TCTGGTAGTAACAACACAGGCATTGCCATGAATGGTGCGGGTATCGGCTCTGATGGCGGTACGCTAACCATTAGCGGCACAGGCGGCAGTGACTCTGGTAGTAACAACACAGGCATTGCCATGAATGGTGCGGGTATCGGCTCTGATGGCGGTACGCTAACCATTAGCGGTTCAGGTGGCAGTGACTACGGTAGTAACAATACAGGCATTGCCATGAATGGTGCGGGCATTGACTCAAGTGGTGGTACTCTTGCAATTAGCGGTGCAGGTCTCAGTTTCTCGGGTGACTACAACACTGGTGTCACCATTAATAATGCTGGTATTAGTTCTGATGTTGGCATTCTGACAATTACTGGCACAGGCAGTAGTGTTTCTGGTGACTACAATAGTGGTGTCACCATTAGTAATGCTGGCATCAATTCTAGTGGTGCCACTTTGACAATTACCGGTGCAGGTGCAGGTGCTAGTCTTCTAGGTAGTAATGATGTGTATATCACTAATGCTCTTATTGCTGTAACTACAGGTTCCAATATTCACATTGAAAGTCTTGGTGGTGTAGGAATCATCCAAGAGAGTGCAACGGTTCAAGCTGGAGATGATAGCCAAGTTCTTTATAACTCTTCAGGATCAATATCCCTGACTTCTGGTAGTCTGATTAATGCTGGTGATAGTAGTATAATTGAGTTAACAGCCAACGGTAATATTTCTCAAGAGAACGCAACGGTTCAAGCTGGAAATGATAGCCTGATTGAATATGAGTCTCAAAATATATTACTATATGAGAGTTTGATTTTGACTGGTGTTTCTAATGGTAATCTTGATCTAAAGGCTGCAGGAATCATACGCTTGATAGGTAGTACAGTCACGGTATCTGATAGACTAGCGGCTATTGCCTTTGAAAAAATTGAGCAAGTTGGTGGTAGCATTAACAACTATGGGCTGGCCACTTTTACAACCACACAATCGGGTATCGGTAATGTCTTGGTGAATAACACAACTGGGACTAGTTTGGTGGCTTCCAATATTATTGGCGGCAATTTTACCCTTACTTCCGCTGGAGATATTAGTCAAACAGGTGCTCTACGAGTAGCTGGAACCACCAATTTAACTGGTTCTACTGTTGCCGTAAGCTTAATGTCACCTAATATTCTTCCTGATTTTATTGCAACATCTACATCAACGGGTGATGTTGATATTGTTCGAGTTGGTCCTATTAATGATCTAGGCTCGCTAACGGTTACTGGTAATTTAAGTGTCACTAGCCTTGCTTCAGGAGAAGTCTTTACTCATCCTTATAACAGTAGCGATGCAATTGTTCTACAAGGTAGTAATTCCTTCGCAGGCTTTCTCCAATTGCAGACGGATATTTCCAGCACAATCCCGGTTTCAACAACAGCAAGCATTAGCCAAGTTGGTTCTCTAGTTGTTGATGGAACCAGTCAGTTCACGGCTGAAGGTGGTACAATTAATCTAGGGAATCCTTCTAATCAATTGATAGGAGCTATAGCGTTAACTACCGGTAGCACGGGTGGTGATATTATCTTACAAAATGATAGCCCCACTCAATTAGCAAGTGTTGTTACCGGAAGTAATCTAACAATAGAGACAAACCATGACCTTAGCCAATCAGGTTTTATTTCTGCTCAAGGTCTAACAATTTTGGGTCAAGGTAATACGGTTCTAGATAACCCTAATAATCAAATCGGTTCTCTGGCCGCAAACACAACAGGAAATTTGACAGTTATTAATAGTGGTACCTTAGCGGTAGATAACATAGGTGCCAATGGTATCGAGCATGCAAATGCAGTTTTGTTGCGCGCTCTCTCTGGTGATATTGTTCTCAATCGCCCGATCATTGCTTCAGGGAATATTACCCTTGCTGCTGCCCAAAATTTCATCAACAATGTGGGGTCAACTCCATTAGTTGTAGGGGCAGGAAACCGCTGGTTAGTTTACGCTACTAGCCCGCAGGGTAATGTTAATGGTTGGTCAGTGATGGGTGGCTCGGAAGCTTTCAGTATCACTTATCCTCAGTCGTCTCCTTTTAGTGGTAGTGGCTTCCTCTATACCACTGCGGCACCATCGCCTCCTCTCAATCCGGTCACGCCCTCACAACCCAGTACTCCTGTAGCGCCAAATAACCCTAGCATTCCTGTGCCACCCGATAATCCCAGTACTCCTGTAGCACCGAACAACCCTAGCCTTCCTGTAGCACCGAGTAACCCTACGCTTGAGGCAGAACTGGTTCAAGAACTCCTTGCGCGGGAGTCACTAGAGTTGCTATCTGGTGAACCCTTGTGTGAGTTTGTGGGCGAGAAAGAAATTATTCAGCATGAACATTTACCTGATGAGGGGCTTATCTTTTTACCAGAGTGTAGTACCGGAGCAGAGTGAAGAATGCTTTGGTCTCTTTTTCTAGGGGAGCGATCGCCACTCGCCACTGGTGACAAAAGCCGCCCAAAAGTAGGGGATTTGCTTGTTCCCGTCCTGCATTAACGCCAGTTGTGCTTGGCGGAGTGCCTCACTGCGACCCTTGCCCGCGGCCAATTTCTGATAAAACGTCACCATTAACTGTTGGGTCGTGGTATCGTCCACTTTCCAGAGGGAACTGACTTGGGTGCGAGCACCCGCAAGGGTAAAGGCACGGCGCAAACCATAGACTCCTTCACCGTTGAGAATATCGCCACGACCCGTATCGCAGGCGGACATCACCACCAACTCTGTGCCGTCTAGGTTCAGGCCGGTGACTTCTAGTGCCGTGAGCACCCCATCATCGGTACCACTTTGGCGTTGGTTAAACCCGGCCATGGCCAAACCAGAGCGCAGCAGCGGATTCTCGCCGCCAAGGGGGACAGGAGCATTCAGGCCACGGGAGTTTTGCAGCACTTGCGGGCTAACGGGTGGACTCTCCAGAAAAAAGCCATGAGTGGCCAGATGCAAAATACGGGGACGGTTGGCCTGTTTCACGGCTGTTTCGGTGGCACTACTGCCGGTGAGGACTTGGGCTTGGGGCAGCAGCCCACTGAGGGTTTTCACTTCCGTGGCAGTTGCGGGTAGCTCGTTAAAGGTGAGGCTGCGCAGATCAAGGGAGCGGGCACCATTACTGGCAGTCCGACCTGTGGCTTGGCCAAAGCTGGGATTACCCATGATCAGCGGTGGGTTGGGCGATCGCCCCCGCGCTTGGAGCCGCAGCAGATCGCGACCAGAGGTAAGGAGGGTGATGGTGTAGGATTCCAGCAGATAGCGGTCTTGCCGATCCACTAGGGCCTCGAAGGGGAGGGTATTCAATTGGCCATCGGGGGCAACTAGGAGGTGCGTACTGCCCGTGAGAAAGGGTTCAAGGGGAGCTAATAAACGCTCGTAAGCAGCCTTTAGGGGTGGTTTGATCACGGTAGGGGGCAAGCGCGGATCCGCCACCCGCGATCGCGCCGCACTGATCACTTGATCCACCTCTGCAACCGTACCCAAATCGCGCCATTGGGGTGAACCGGTTGCCTTGAGGGCATAAACCGCGTAGCGGGGTGCCTGCCAGCGATTGGTTTGGGGATTGTAGGGCACGTATTGGATGAATTCTAAGAGTACCGCATCGGCGGGAATGGCCTGCTGAACAGCGGCCAACGTGACCGGCGTAACCTCCACCCGAAAGTTTGCGCTTTGGCTCACCAGTTGTGCTTCTAATTGACGTGCCCGCTGCTCCAGTTGGTTAATTTGGGCGCTGGGTGGGGGGCGATCGCGCACAAACGTCAAGCTTGCAATCTGAGTGCGCAAGCGAATCAGTTCATCAAGCTGCTGCTGCCCTGCTGCATCCAGTTGCCGCCGTAAACGGCTGCTGGTTTGTGCCAACACATCCAGTAAGCGACCTTTGCGCCGCAAAATCGTGGTGAAGGCCAGCGTGGCAGCGGCTGGATTTTGGGGATTCCCCTGCAAATGGAAGGAGATGGCCGTGTTCGTCGAGTCCTGAAACGTGCTGAGGTAGTTGCGCTTATACTCCTCAGACCCCACCACAAGGTTGCGGCTTAGGTTTGTTTCTTCAATGTCAAGGGAACGAGTTAATGTTGCTAGAGCCTCATTCAAATTTCCCTGTGCCCAGTAAGCCTTCGCTACGTTGGCCAAACTCAAGGCAAGGTAGGGGTGCTCACTCCCTAAGACCTGCTGCCGCAGGGCAATGCTGCGCTGGTAAAGGGGCAGGGCGGCACCGTAATTTCCCTGAGAACGGTAAAGTTCCGCCAAGTTATTGAGGCTGGTGGCCACATCAGGATGGGCTTGCCCAAGGACACGCTCCCGCGTACTAAGGCTGCGCTGGTAAAGGGGCAAGGCAGCACCATAATTCCCTTGGGCACGGTAAAGCTCCCCTAGGTTGTTGAGTAGGGTAGCCACTAGGGGATGCTCTGACCCAAGGGTCGGTTCCACAAGGGCAATACTGCGCTGATAAAAGGGCAGTGCCGCCGTAAGGTTCCCCTGCAGGTGGTGCATGACCGCAAGGTTATGGAGACTCACCCCCACATCGGGGTGACTTGCACCAAGGGCTTGCTGGCGAATGGCTAGGCTGCGTTGGTAGAGGGGGAGAGCATCAGCATAGTTGCCCTGATCACTATAAAGGTTGGCAAGGTTGTTGAGGCTGGTGGCCACATCGGGATGGTTAGGCCCTAGCGCCTGTTCGCGAATGGCTAAGCTGCGTTGATAGAGAGGGACAGCGGCACTAAAGTTGCCCAACTCCTTGTAGAGCACTGCTAAATTATTGAGGGTGGCGGCCACGGTAGGATGGTTTGCCCCTAGAACCCGCTCGGCAATGGCCACGAGTTCTTGGGAGGGGGCGATCGCCGTGGCGTAGTTACCCTGTCGCTGAAGTTGTTCAATGGCGTTGGTGAGGGCAATGACGTTGCCGCTATCGGCGCCAAAGGAGGTTTGGCGAATCACATCTAACTCACTGACGGCGGTCGTGTAGCGCTGTTGCAGCGAGTCGAGGCGCTGCATAATATCGCGCAACTGCTGGGACTCGTTCTGAGCCATTGCGGGTGGCATGAGTCCACCACTGGCCATTCCAACCAACAGGAGCAGCGTAGGACAGCCACCGCGTAACAACCTGATCATGGGATGACCCCCAGTGCACCTATCTCTATCCTAGGCAGGGGCACAGATCATGGGGAGTGAGTCACTATTCTTAACTTTCCGGTTCCGGTTGGGTTTCGGCGCGCTCAAAGGCGGGACAGTAGCCCTCCGGTGCCACCTTGAAGTTATACAGGGCGGAGGCTTCATTCCAGCAGCGCTGGCCGCGATAAAACTGACAGTTGTAACAGCTTTCTTGGTCAGGAGCGATCGCCGCCGGGGTCATCCCCAACACCTCTTTGGGGGTCATCCCCCGCACCAGTAACTGTTCCCCCTGCCACGAGGCCAGAATAAAGCCCGTATCCGCCAAGCGTCGCCAGCGCGGATCCATGGTAATGCTTGTGGGCAAGCGAATGAGCACATCGTCATTCCACTCACTCACTTCCCCTTCGTAGGCAAGCTGCACCAACGTGGTTGGGGTGGAAAGGGTCATCTGCCCCAGCGGAAATTGAATGCGCGAGCCGCTGGTGGGGGTGTGCAGGTGGTAGCGGTTACTCAGTTCATTCAGGCTGGCTAAATCGGCGAGATAGTTGGGGTCGCCGTGGATGAGGACAACGTGTTGAGGGCGAATATTGTGAATCAGTTGGGTGGTGGCAGGGCCATCGGCGTGCAGCGACAGCAAAAAGCTATCCACTTCCACGTGCGGTAGCTCAGCCAAACGCGGTTCAACCTCGCGAAACGGCTGCCCGTAAAGCAAGCGTGGATAAAGAACCAGCCAAGGGCGATCGCTCCGCTCAAGGTAGGGGAGTATATCCAGCCCTTGATCTACAAGGACAATCGTGGGCTGTTGGGGATGGCTACTTAGTTGGTCGAGATGGCTCAGGGGTTGCACTTGTGGCTTGACCCGCTGATCCCAAAAGAGCGCCTGATGCTGGGCAAAGTTTTGGATAGCCGTAGGTAGGTGAGGCAATACGCTGAGGTAGGCATCACAGCCTTTGGCAATGGCCGGTGTCACCCAAATATGGATAGGCTGCCCGGTAAAGAGGTGGTGGCTGCGTAAGAGAATGAGAATTTCTTGGGCAACCCCCAGAGGGGGCAAGGGCAGCAGGACATTGTACCCTTGATCTACCGCTGTGCGGATGCGCTCGGCCAATTGATTTTCCTGCTGGCGGCGGTGGGGATGCCGTGCCGTTCCAAGGCTCCCTTCAATAATCAGCACATCTGGCTGAAGTCCGCGCACGTCTGCTAGGGGTAGCCCTTCCGCAAAGCGGGTATTCGACAGAAAAAAATCCCCCGTATAGACCACACTCAGAGGTGGCTGCTCAGGGTTGGGATCCTGATAGGTAAGCACAAACAGCGCTGCCCCGGGTAAATGGCCAGCCGGAAATAGCTCCGCCGTTAGGCCATCGCCAAACTCCACCGGCGATCGCCAAGGCAGAGCACGACAAAAGGGGGGAACCTCCTCCTCCGGCCAATTTAGGGGCAGTAGTTGGGTAGTCACTTCACTGGCATACACCGGAATGTGGGGGAACCGCCGATGCAGCGCCAGTAAGCTGCGGGCATGATCCGCATGGGCGTGACTGCACAACACCAGATCAAAAGGATGGGCCTCAACGTCCTCGAGGGGCAACACCGACAGGGAGGGAATACCACAGTCCAGCAGAATCCGATAGGTGCCAATCTCTAAGCCAATGCACACCCCTTCCCCTGCGTGACCCACCCCATAGTTGAGGCACTCGATCATGAATGCTGAATCAGTGATCCTCCCTAGTGCGCCGAGCCATTGCCGTGATAGTTATCGCTGTCGTAGTAGCCATTCTGGGTGCCAAAGACTAAGCACAACAGGATAAAAACTGGCGTCATTGCCAACAGAATAGGCTTAACGCTGATGACCACATCCATGACGTTGACTCCTCAGTGGGGTGAAGTGCCCTGCTAACTCTATGCTAATCAGTCTAGCCTAGAGACGGTTGGGTGATCTGCCAGCTTCGCCTAAACCCGATCAAACAGGGTAATTTTGGCCAACAGCCCAGCAACCGTGAGGAATAACCCCACAAGAAGTGCCCACAACCGACTATCGGTTGCACCTTGCCGCTTAGATAACTCATCAACCTTCGTATCGAGGGAACGGACTTCTTGCCGCAGCCCGTCGATTTTGGCATCTAGCTCTTGGCGCACGCCTTCGATTTTGGTCTCTAGCCTTTTCTCAACACCCTCAAATTTTGTTTCAAGGCCTTGTCGCAGACCATCGATCTTGGCATCTAGCTCTTGGCGCACGCCTTCGATCTTAGTCTCTAGCCTTTTCTCAGCACCCTCAAATTTTGTTTCTAGAGTGTTAAAGCGTTCTGCTGTTACAGCAATATGAACGTCCAACTTTTTATCGATCGCCTTGAGCAGATCAATCACTTGGCTAATGTCCGAGGTGGTGACTGGTTCACTCACTGCTAGTTTCCTGCGGGCAAGGCTCGAGCTTTATAGGGTGCCAAGTAACGAGTTGCTATCATTCTTGAGGCCAATGCTGGCCAATCTTAACTAGGATGCCGATGGTCAGGAGGTTTCGTCAAGTGTAGATTGCCGATACCTTCGTCGTAGAATCCACCCGTTACAGGAGGGGGGCACGCTTATTACCCTGAGCACTGGAAGTCTCCCCCATTCGCGCTGGTCTGTAGTCGCCAGTGGCTACCGCAGCAGGCTGTAAATAGTCTAGCCGAGATCCGGCGCGAACGATGCTAATTCATGACGTTTAAGCACTTGAGGAGAAGCAGGGATGCGAATTGCACAGATTGCTCCGTTGTGGGAACGGGTACCGCCACCCGCCTATGGTGGCACTGAACTGGTTGTTAGCGTTTTAACGGATGAACTGGTGCGGCGCGGCCATGAAGTAACCCTGTTTGCAACGGGGGACTCTGTGACCTTGGCACACCTAGAGCCAATTTGCCCTGAGCCGCTACGCCTCAAAGGGGTGCTGCCCCCCGAAGGAGCCGTCTATGAACAAATTCAGCTTAGCCATGTGTTTCAGCAGGCGAGCAAGTTCGACATTATCCACTCCCATGTGGGCTATCCCGCCTTGCCCTACGCCAACCTCACGAAAACTCCGGTGGTACATACGCTGCACGGGATTTTTACGCCGCTTTTTGAACAGATTTTTGTGCAGCACCGCAACCAACATTTTGTCAGTATTTCCAATTCCCAACGCCGTCCCGATTTGCACCTAAATTACGTGGCAACGGTCTATAACGCGATCGCCACCGAGCGGTTTCAGTTTTACCCCCAACCGGATGAACCGCCCTACCTCGCATTTTTGGGGCGGATGTCCATTGAGAAAGGCCCCCACCTCGCGATCGCCATTGCCAAGGCCACGGGTATTCCCTTAAAGATGGCGGGCAAAATTGACTTTGACAACGAAAACTTTTTCAAACAAGAGGTCGCCCCCCACATTGATGGTGAACAGATCCAATTTTTAGGGGAAGCCGACCATGCCATGAAAAACGACCTCATGGGACGGGCGATCGCCACCCTCTTCCCCATTACGTGGCAGGAGCCGTTTGGCCTTGTGATGGCAGAGTCGATGGCTTCGGGCACGCCGGTGATTGCCATGAATTTAGGTGCCGCACCCGAGGTCATTGCCCACGGCAAGACGGGCTTTCTGTGCGATACCGTTGAGGCGTGTGTGGCTGCCGTGCAACAGATCCACACCCTTGATCGGGCGGCCTGCCGTGCTCATGTAGAGGCTCATTTCCGGGTAGAGCGAATGGTGGATGGCTACGAAGCCGTCTATGAAACAATTGTCGGCCAGCGTTGTGCCCAAAATGGCTACATCCATGCGCCGGTCCCCCTGAGCCGCTAAAGTAAAAAATAAGTCAAAAAATGATCTGAATTTACGTCTAGGGTGGCAAAATGCGCAAATGCCACCCCTTCTTTTGTGCCATGAGATGTTTGATTGCTGAACAGCCCAACGACCTATGACTGATCCGAATGCGTTCCCGAGTGCGGCTGAGGTACCTAACCCCCAAACCGAAACATCAGCCGCGGCTAACGATGCTCTGCAAGTTCTTGAGTTGGGGGATGGCCGCACGTTTGCCCCCCTTGAACCATCAGCGTTACCCACGTGGCCGTGTACCCGTGGCCGACGGCAACACACGACCCTTACCCTCAAAGACAACGACATCTTTTTAATTACCGATCCGCTGGGGAATATCAACTGCTTTGACAGCGAGAGTGGTACCCATTTGGGCTTGTTTTGCCGCGATACCCGCTTCTTAAGTCGCCTGGAGCTACAGTTTGAACGTCAGCCGCTAATCCTCCTCAGTAGCTCAGCCCAGCGGGGGTTTGCCCTATCGGCGTTGTGTGCTAATCCGGAAACCCCAGATATTCCACCGGAAACGATTAGTATTCAGCGGGAGTTGGTGCTGCAAGGGGGCATCCTCGAAGAAATAACGCTCACGAACTACAGCCAGCAACCGGTGACGTTTGAGTTGAGCATGACTTTTGATGCCGATTTTGCCGATCTGTTCGAGATTCGCGGCTGGGTGCGGCAGCACAGTGGCGTGCGGTTGCGATCGCTCTCATCGCCGATGCCCCTGTCCCGTGAGACCAGTGCGACCGAGGCAGCGGTTTCTCCCCATACCCTTGTGCTGGCCTACCGTGGTATGGACGGTATCCTCATGGAGTCCCGCATTGATTTTTATCGCCGCCAGCCCGATGCCCTTGAGGGCTACACGGCAATTTGGCGGTTGACCTTGCAGCCTCACGAAGTGCGCATCTTGGGCTATCGCCTGCAACCCTTTATTGATAGTCAGCCTGCGTCGTCAGTGAGTATTCCGGCCACCCTCACCCAAGCGATCGCCACCGAAACGATGGCCATCCACCACTGGCAGGAGCAAACCACCCACTTCCAAACCGACGATCGCCCCCTCCAGCAAATTCTGGATCAAGCCACCCAAGATATTTACCTACTGCAACAGAGCTTCCCCCTCGGCGAACGTACCGACGAGACGGAAATTGCCCTCTCGGCGGGCATTCCTTGGTTTTCTACCCTCTTTGGTCGCGATGCCATCATTGCAGCCATGCAGACCCTCATTTTGAACCCCGAGATTGCCCGCAGTACCTTACGAGTGCTGGCCGCCTACCAAGGGCAAGAGTACAATGCTTGGCGTGATGAAGAGCCGGGTAAAATTCCCCACGAACTGCGGCGGGGAGAAATGGCCCGCTGCCAAGAAATTCCCCATGACCCCTACTACGGCACGGTGGATGCCACCCCCCTGTGGATCATGCTCTACGCCGACTACTATAGCTGGACGGGCGATCGCGCCTTTATCGAGCAATACTGGCCGCAGGCGATCGCAGCGATGGCTTGGATTGATCGCAGTTGTGCCGCGGCGGGGGGCTACCTCACCTACGAATGGACGTCGGCTCAGGGGCTACGCAATCAGGGGTGGAAAGACTCCGGCGATTGCATTGTCAATGCCAAGGGAGAACTGGCCAGCGGTAAAATTGCCCTTGCGGAAGTGCAGGGCTACGTCTATTCGGCGCGGATGCGCATGAGTCAGTTGGCGCAGGTCCTCGATAAACCCGCCCTCAGTCAACAGTGGCGGCAGTTGGCTCTCTCTCTGAAAGAGCAATTTGAACAGGACTTTTGGCTACCAGATCAGGGCTACTTTGCCCTTGCCTTGGATGGGGAGGGTCGCCCCGTGGATAGTATTACCTCAAATCCGGGGCATTGCTTGGGGCTGGGGGTATTTAGTGCGGCCTATGCCCAGAGTGTTGCGGAACGGTTGCGCGCCCCCGATTTATTTAATGGCTGGGGCATTCGTACCCTCAGTAGTGCCTCTCCCGCCTATAACCCGATGGGGTATCACTTGGGATCGGTCTGGCCTCACGATAGCGGGATGATTGCCATTGGCCTGCGCCGCCTTGGCTACACCGAACAAGCCCTTGAAATTGCCCAGGGGCTGCTGGATATGACGGCGCATCAGCCCTACCACCGTCCTCCCGAGCTATTTTGCGGTTTTGCCCGCACGCCCGATCGTCCGCCGGTGCGGTATCCGGTGGCCTGTTCACCCCAAGCCTGGGCCACGGGCAGTATTTTTCACCTGATCCAAGTGATGGTGAACCTTGTGCCGGATGCCCCCAATAATTCGCTGCGGATTGTGAACCCGACCCTGTTACCCACCGTCCACTACTTGGCGCTGCGGAACCTCCGCATTGGCCAAACTTGGCTGGATCTAGAGTTTGAGCAATCGAATGGGGCAACCGCTTGCCGCGTGGTGCAAAAACGGGGAAACTTGCGGGTAATTATTGAAGCCTAGCCCCTATGTCTCCTCCCCTCTTTATCTATAGCGATCGCTTCGCTGATCACCGCTGCCGCCAGTTTCACTTCGAGCGGCCGGAGCGGTTAACGGCCATTTGCCAGCACCTACGCGCCGCGTTTCCCGCAGCCGTCTGGCACGAACCCACGCCGGTCAGCGATACATTGCATCATTGGCTGGAGCAGGTGCATAGCCGCCGCTACCTCGACCAGTTAGCCGACATCAGTGCCGCAGGCGGGGGCTGGCTCGACCCTGACACCTACTTGAATGAGCACAGCTACGAAGTGGCGCTCCTAGCGGCTCAGGCGTGGCTAGATGGGGTGAACGAAACCTACCGCACCGGCCATCCTGTGTTTGTGCTGGCGCGGCCGCCCGGGCATCATGCCTTACGGGAGCGGGGGATGGGGTTTTGTTTGCTGGCTAACGGGGCGATCGCGGCCCACTACGCCCTTAGTCTCGAGGGGATTCAGCGGGTGGCGATTCTCGATTGGGATGTCCACCACGGCAATGGCACCCAAGCCTTGACCCAAGCCCATCCACAACTGGCCTACTGTTCCCTGCATCAGTGCCCCGCTTATCCCTATACAGGAGATGTGGGCGATCGGGGTGCCCATAGCAACGTCCTCAACCTACCCATGGCGGCGGGGGCAACCGGCGCGGACTACCAGCAGGCCTTTAGGGAACAGGTTATCCCCTTTTTGCAGGCCTTTCAGCCAAATCTATTGATTCTCAGTGCGGGCTACGATGCCCACCGGGATGATCCCCTAGCTGACATTGACCTTGAAGACGCTGACTACGGTTGGATGATGAGCCAGTGCCTGCACCTCTGCCCGCGAATTGTTGTGGGTTTAGAAGGGGGCTATGACCTCGATGCCTTGGGGCGATCGGTGGTGGCTACGGTTCAGGCCGTGGTTGACTACGATGCCGCTCTAGCACCGACTCATACACCGCAAGGTACTGCTTAGCCACAACGGGATAGGCAAAATGCTCGACCGCAAAGGCACGGGCATAATCACAGAGTTGGGCATGGCGCTCTCGATCCTCGATGACCCATTGAATGCCCTGAGCTAAATCAGCCACCTCAAAGGGAGTGGCCAAGTAACCACTTTGCTGATGGGTGACAATATCCGGCAGGCCGCCAATGTGAAAAGCAACTACTGGTGTCCCGCAGGCGATCGCCTCTGAGGCTGTTTGCCCAAAAGCCTCTTGTCGTGAGGGAACAACCATTACATCGGCAGCACTATAGAGAACCCGTAAACTAAGATCATCGTAAAGATGCCCAGTGTAATGGATTGGGAACCCCAAATCTGGCGGTTGAGCAGGCTGCCGCTCACCAAAAACAACCAGTTCTAAATCCGAAACATGCCCCCGCAGATGCTGCAAAGCAGCTTGCAATAGATCAAAGCCCTTGCGCGGGTCTTGAGTACCTTCTATTGCACCAAATAGTACCAAGCTTATTTCTTGCGGTAAGTTTAGTAGCTCGCGGGCTAATTCACGGTTTAGGGGCTGCCAAACGTCAGTATTGATCGGGTAGGGAATCACCGTCACGGGCCAATCATGCATTAAGGAACTTTGACGGACACATTCTGCCAACCACCGACTAGAAGTTACCAATTGAATTGGCCGTTGCCAGTGCTTACATTTGCGCTGCCATGTCCAGCGATTGAGATCAAACCCTTGCTCATAGGTAGGGCGGTTCTTTTTGTGATAGCCTTCCTGCCAACGGTAATCTTCGGTATAGTGCTCTGCGCCGCAAAATACCCACATATCGTGCAGTGTCCAAACAAGGGGCTTCTGGAGACGGCCAATATCAGCAATTGAGAGCATTTCATTTTGTACCCAGTGCAGGTGCAACACATCCGCAGGACTAGCATTAAGATCGCGGACTCGACCAGAAGGTAAGATCCCTGGAGAATGGAGAATTCGATTCTCTGTTCTAAAAAAGGGGCGGTAAAGCTGTCCTATATAGGGTCGAATTAAAGCAAACCCTTTTTTCAGTTTTCCTTGAGGAGCTTCAACCGTCCAATCCCCTGCCTTGGCCACATCCACTGCCATCCGTGAGTTAACACCAATATGACGTAGGGAACAGTGAATACGGTAAGCTGCCCGACAAGCACCACCAACAATGTCAAAGGTACTTAAGTGTAAAACATGTAAGGGCATAGTACCGTTCACTTCATTGCTTCCACATACATTGAAGAGCAACCTTTTCGAGGAGTTCCATTAGCATTTATATCCAGAGGAAACAAAGGAAAGTCAGGAATATTCGATGTATTGTGGCTGAGCTTCTGAATATCTCTAAAACCCACCTCAGTCAGCTTATTTGATAAGGTATAAAAATTCCACATCCATGCATGTTTCTCACCAATACTACAGTAGCTGATATTTTGCTCTCGGAATGCTGGAGGTAAAAGGCTTGTAACAAGCTTAATCCATAAATAAGTTATTTTTCTATTTATTTTTCGTAAGGTTAGTCTCTTAAATTTATTGAGAATCTTATTATCAGAATGAAAATGAGAATATGAATTTAATATATCTTCTCCCATTCTATATCTAACATAATCAATCATATATTGAGAATGCTCCTTATTCTCAGCCAAATCTCTATAGTACCTACCAAGTCGGCCTCCGCTTTCTGTTCTGACGCACTGATCTAGTAGCTCAATGATACAAAAATTAGCCTTCTCATGTTCTCCTTCTTTTCTCTTTTCTAGGTACTCTTGGCAAATATTCTCTAAATCTGGAACAACAAGTCTGATGATGCCATTTTTTTGCAAAATTCTGTAACACTCAGCAAGGAATTTATCAACTTTTTCATAGGGGATATGTTCCAAGAAATGGGATGAGTAAGCAAACTTTACGGATTCATCAGAAAGAGGTAGCTTGCCCAATAAATTAGCTTGTCTTACCGATGACTTATAGGGAGAGAAGTCAAGATTTAACCATAAATCATCATCAATAAAGCAATCACCACAACCAAGATTAATATATAAAATTTTCTCTATATTTTTCATTTTTCTTATTTTTTATGGATCAAATTATTTATATTTCAATTTTACCTAGGCTGTTTATTAAATGAGTTTAACACTGATTTTATTGGTCTAAAAATTAGTTTATTTATAAGATAATAATTTATTTTTCCCGAAAAAGGATAATAACTTAGGTAAGAATTCATAAAGTAACCTTCAAATATACCAATTGGTTTATAGTATTGATGAGATATTCCATGGGTTAAAAAATAAAAACCGTATGGATATGTATTTTCTTGTGGTTTTGCCTCTAAACAATCTGCAAAAATTAATTTTAATGCCTCATTTGGATCTTGAGGTTCATATACACAGTCAAGCTCTCTATATAAGGCATCACCAAGTAAAACTACTGGCTTACCTAAAAAAGCAGATTCAATGCCAATGGTTGAACCATAAGTTACGACAACATCAGCACTCTCAGCTAAGGCATATGAGTCAACAATAGAATTGGGTTTTTCAATAAATATATTCTCACTGGTTGACAAGTTTTCCCACCAATATCTGTCAGTGTCAGATTTAGAGGCTAAATGAGGATGGATTCGGATAACAAGCTCATATTCTTTATTATTTTTAACTTGCTCGATTAGCCATAGGATGGCTTCTCTTTGGGATTTGAATATGGGATGCTCAATGGCATCTTTTACAAAAATATATTCATCATCACTGGATGAGAAATAAACTATTCTTCTATTGAAATTTTTTGATCTAAAATAACCTTGCACCTGATCTTTTGTAAAGGAAGTCCAATTGATACCATCCCCTTTTCTCCTTCGATTGAAAAAATCAGAAGCAATTTTTTGTTTTTCATCAAAGGAATAGGTAGATTTTTCCCAGTATTCCTTTATTTCTCTACGTATTGATCTTAAATGATGAGGTGGATAATCAAAAATGGAATATTTATCAATTGTTGATCCAACCTCATGATATGAAATTGGTACATTTTTTATTCGCACAGCTTCTACAATGGCCTTAGATAAAGCAAATCTACCATTATAAGTTATTATTCTTGAAGGTTGATATTTTTCAATTATTTCTAAGGTTTGCATGAAAACAGAAATTGCAGAAATAAAATAATCGGTAATCAATGTTTTATATTTTTCTATATCTGGATTACTGTTTTTTGTTTTGAAAACCAATGAACTGGCAACTCCCCAACCAAGGAAAGCATTATGATATTGAAATTTCGAGAAATCATCTATATTCTTGAAATTGCATATTTCGAGTGCCAAATTATTTTTTATAAATAATTTATCTTCTGTGGATTTTGAATTAAAAATCTCGAAATCCAATCCTTGAGAATATAATTTTTTCTTAAGGGCAATAATTTTATTTCTTCGATTTCTTAACCAGCCAAGACTTATCTTTGGATATCCATAATCATCAGGATTTTGCTCATCAATAAAAATAAACTTTACTGGAATTTTATCTTTATGTAAAGATAATGCTATTTCTGCTGATGTTTCAAGATGAGGGCTACATGAAAAGACACTAATTACTAATTGCATAGAAACAATTCAAGAACTTTACTTTAGTATTTGATTTTCCACACTATTAATTATAGGCCAATAATATTGCTCCATTATCTACCGAGTAATAGGGAGCAGGTAAATCCTTCCTACTGCTCTTGAATGCCAAAGGATAATACCCAGCCTTCTAGGTCGCTTTGCGTGCGCACTTTGACCCACTCCCCATCGCTGCTGCGCTCAAGAATAGTGACGGCTTCATCAAATTCTACACCTCCTAGGGCTTCTGCATCACGGCTGGGCCGATCTCGCACCCGTAAGCCTTCGCCGTAGGTCACCCGTCCCTCCTTAAGGGGGTCAGGGCTGGGTTCCGGGGAGTTGCTGGGGGTGGGCGCTTCAGACTCAGCAACCGGCTGTGGTTGATCCACCTCAACATTAGGGCGGGGGGGAGACAATAGCAAGTTAAAAATGAAGGGTGTAATGATTGCGGCAGCCGCCACAACAATAAGGCTTAACCCTAGCAGGGTACCCAAGAGCCATTGCAGTAAGCGCAGGGGTTTCATGAGTTAGCTGTTGGGGGGAGCAGGGAGCAGGCGCGAAGCAAACCGTGCCCGACCGGAGGCGGCCCACTCTTGGAGTTGGTGAACCTGTTCGCGGGCAGTGCGCGCCAAGGGAATGATTTCGCTGGCCGCATGGAGTAGGTCATCCGTGGTGAAGTCGCGGTCTTGGCTAAAGGCAAGGTGCATGGCTTCGATAATACATTGCTCAATTTCAGCACCGGAAAAGTCAATGGTTTCGTAGGCAAGTCGATCCAAATCATAGTGGCCGAGGCGATCGCCCCGCACGCGGCTGAGGTGCACTTCAAAAATTGCCCGCCGCTCATCCACACTGGGCAAGCCCACAAAGAAGATTTCATCAAAGCGCCCTTTGCGTAACAGTTCCGGTGGCAGCACTTGGATATTATTGGCAGTGGCCACCACAAACACTGGCGAGGTCTTCTCGGCGAGCCACGTAATAATGGTGCCAAAGACGCGGCTACTGGTGCCGCCATCCCCACGACCATCAATCCCCGCAAAGGCTTTGTCCATTTCATCAATCCAGAGGACACAGGGTGCCAAGGCCTCGCTAATTTGGATCATGTCGCGGGTGCGCGCTTCCGATTCGCCAACTAAACCGCCAAATAAGCGCCCCACATCTAAACGTAGTAGGGGGAGGTGCCATTGGTGGGCGATCGCCTTGGCAGTGAGAGACTTACCGGTGCCCTGAATGCCCACGAGAAGCACTCCGCGGGGATAGGGTAAGCCGTAGCGGCGAGCACGCTCTGAAAAAGCCCCCCCCCGGCGCAGCAACCATTCCTTCAGGTTATCCAGACCGCCAATATCGGCAATGGTTTCTTGGGCGGGATAAAAGTCAAGGATTTGTGTTTGCCGTAGAATTTGCCGCTTTTCTTCCAGAATTAAATCCACATGGCTTGCTTCAAGGCTGCCATTGAGGGCGATCGCCCGGCCAACCACACGGCGAATGCGATCCAGCGTCAGTCCCTGACAGGCACCAATGAGTTGATCGAGCACGGCTTCCGGCGGCACAGCCCCCAAACTTTGGCAGAGCTTGACAAGTTCAGCGCGAATTTCATCGCGGTAGGGCAGCGGAAACTCCACCACCGTGACCACATCCCGCAGTTCGGGCGGCAACTGGAGGGTGGGTGCCAGTAAAATCAGGTTTTTCGGTTGGGATTTTAACAGCCGCGCCAAATTCCGCAGCTTACGGGACACCGCCACATCGTCAATAAAGCGATGGAAGTCCCGCAACAGAATCATGGCGGCGGCTGGCGGGGGCAATTTTTCAATAAACTCGAGGGCTTGGAGAGGATTACGCTTGGCGGTACCTCGGTCATTGGCATTCCCCTGATACCCCTCCACAAAGTCCCAGATGTAGATGGGGCGTTGGTTTAAGCGCTGACTAATGCCCTGAAGAACTCCTTCGAGGCGCTCCTCTTCTGTTGTGGCAACGTACAACAGCGGGTAGCGGGCGCGCAGTAGCAGTTCTAGGTCAGAATGGGCACTCACAATGGTGGGTCAGAACGCTCCAAGGCCGATTGCAGTTGCGCTAGAGCCGCCCAGCGATGGTCAATGGCAGACTCTACCGCTGCGGGCGGTAAGATGCCACCACACTGGGGATCGCAGTACTGCGGATGGGGAAGCGCCAAGCATAACTGCTGATACAACCAATCTACTAAATCAATGTGCCCCGTAGCGGGCAGGGTTTCCACCAAGTCATCCCCGGGATCGGTGGAAGTGGCATCCATGAGCCAGATGAGCTCCTTAGCGGTACACTGCAAGCGGTGGTTGTAGTACTGCAAGCAGCGATCGCAACAGAGGGTAATAATGGTCTCAACGTTAGCGGCAAGCTCCAAGTAGGTCTGACGATGACAGACGCTAACCACCCCCTGCACCGGTGTTAACGTGGCCAACTCCGACCATTCGGCACGCACCTGCCATTCGTAGGTTTGCGCTGGTAGCCGCAGTAGGTTTGGGATAGGGAGCCAGTGGGGTTCAGCCACGCTAGGTTCCTTGGGACATTAAATAAAGCTCCTTGAGGAATGTAAAACACTGCTGGGCATTCATCGAGGTGGGCTGAAACGTTGCCGCGGGCGAGTGTTTTAGCCGCAACAGTCGAATGGTGTCGCTGTCCATGTCTCCCAGTTGCACCAGTCGCATTGACCAGTTAATAAACGTGCGTTCGTCAATCTCCTTGAATTCTATAATTTCAGCACTGTGGTGGCGGGGGTCTTTGAGGATGCGGGCATAGGTTTCGCTAATTTTCTGGCGATCGCCCTCAAGGGTCTGCAAAAACATGCCATTGCCATAGCAGAGCATCCCCGTAATGCCATCGCGGACATTGTTCACTTCCGACTTGGCCATGATGTCTCGCAAATCCGGATAGGCTAGGCCATCAGTGGCCGAACTCAGGTAGAGCAGGCGGTGCAGTCTCATCGGCAATCCGTTGCAAATCCAACACGATCCCACTATCCCATGAAACGGAGCCGCTGTTGCACCCCCAGTACCCACCCTGCAAGAGATCTTTATGTTTGCTGTCAGCTTTTTTTATTGTGGGTTGGTGTGTGGCCGAGGTGCATCCGTTAGGGCAACCCCCTATAATTTAATTGTTTTAAGATTTATGGCCGATGTCCCTTGAGGGAACCTATGACCAATACGATCTCGCCTGCCGTTGTTAACCCCATTGCCCGTCCCGAAGTTCCCCAAGAACTTGCCGAAAACATCATTCTCACCTCCCTAAACGATGTCTATGACTGGGCACGGCTTTCGAGCCTGTGGCCCCTAATGTACGGTACTGCCTGCTGCTTTATTGAATTTGCCGCCATGATCGGCTCCCGCTTCGACTTTGATCGTTTTGGGCTGGTGCCCCGCAATAGCCCACGCCAAGCGGATCTGATCATCACCTCTGGCACCATCACCATGAAGATGGCACCCGCCCTTGTGCGCCTCTACGATCAAATGCCTAACCCTAAATACGTCATTGCTATGGGTGCCTGTACGATTACCGGCGGCATGTTTAGCTCTGATTCCTACTCGGCAGTGCGCGGTGTCGATAAGCTGATTCCCGTCGATGTCTATCTGCCGGGCTGCCCCCCCCGCCCCGAAGCGATTATGGATGCCATTGTGAAACTGCGCAAAAAAATCGCCAACGAGCACCTAAGTGAGCGGGGCAACCTTGCCCAAACCCACCGCCTCTTTACTGCTAAGCACACTATGAAGGCGGTGCCCCCCATCCTCACGGGCGAGTACCTGAAGGCACCAACGCGGCAAGCCCCCCCCGCCGCCCTTGCCGAGGCGATGGGCATTGCGGTGCCTGCCTTGACCGAACAAGTTGCCGAAGCTGCGCCTGCCGCCGAGTAAACCACTACGGAGAATGCCATGGACGTTTCAACCGAGTTACTGGTATGGGCTGTTTACGCTGGTTTGGCGGGGCTGTACCTGTTCATTTTTCCCGCCCTTACCTACGCCTACCTCAACAGCCGCTGGTATGTAGCTGGCTCCTTTGAGCGCGCCTTTATGTACTTCTTGCTGCTCTTTTTCTTTCCGGGGATGCTACTGTTGGCACCCTTCCTCAACTTCCGTCCTCAGCCTCGTTCCATCGAGTCTTAAAATCGATGCGTCGCATTGATGTGCTTGGCATTGGCATCGGCATCTTTTTTACCGGTGGCCTACTCTACGCCGGGCTGCGGCTGCTGGGGCTAGAGCCTACCCAAGCGGGGATTTGGAGCCAAGGCATTTTTGTGCTAGGGGTCATGGGGTGGCTGGCCACTTATTTGCTGCGGGTGTTTACTGGGCGCATGACCTACCACCAGCAACTGAACGACTACGAAGAGGCTGTGCTAAGCCAGCGTTTAGCAGAACTCACACCGGAAGAGTTGGCGGCTCTGGAAGCGGAAATTGCTGCGGACACTTCTGCCACGCCCGAAAGCGATCCCTAATCGCAGGATAATAGGGGCAGATTTCTGCGGCGTTGCTATGCACTTTCCCCGTTCCTCTGGCCTCCTGCTACACCCCACCTCACTGCCCGGCGGCTATGGGATTGGTGATCTGGGGGCAGCGGCACGGCAGTTTATTGAGTTCCTTGTGGCCAGTGAGCAGCAGTACTGGCAGGTATTACCCCTAGGGCCAACGGGCTTTGGCAACTCCCCCTACATGTGCTACTCCGCCATGGCCGGGAACCCCCTCCTCATTAGTTTGGAGGAATTAGTGACGGCGGGATGGCTGACAGCAGCAGACTTAGCAGAACTCACCTACGAGAATGGCGATCGCGTCGATTATGAGACGGTCATTCGCCAAAAGCCACCCCTATTGCGACGGGCCAGCCAACGGTTTCAACGCCAAGCCACGGCGGCAGACTGGCAAGCCTTCGCCGAGTTCCGCCAGTTAGCCCATTACTGGTTGCCGACCTATGCCCTGTTCATGGCCTTAAAAGATCACCATGAGGGGCAGCCTTGGTACGAGTGGCCTGCCCCCTTGCGCGATCGCGAACCGACTGCCCTTGCGGCCATGGGCACCCTCCTCAAGGAACAGGTGTTTGAGTACGAGTTTCAGCAATTTATCTTTTACCAGCAGTGGCACGCCCTCAAGGAAGTCGCCAACGACCAAGGGATTCAAATCATTGGTGATATTCCCATCTACGTGGCTCATGACAGCGCTGATGTTTGGGCCTTTCCCCAATTTTTTGAACTGAATCCCGAAACCGGTGCCGCCGCCCTCATGGCCGGAGTGCCCCCGGATTACTTTAGTGCCACGGGTCAGCTTTGGGGGAACCCGATCTACAACTGGCAAGCATTGGCCGCCGATGGCTACTCTTGGTGGATTGAACGCTTTCGGGCGCTGCTATCTTATATGGATATTATCCGCGTCGATCACTTTCGCGGCTTTGCAGGCTACTGGCAAATACCGGAAGGAGAAGAGACCGCCATTAATGGCACATGGCAGCCGGGGCCGGGTGCGGCCTTTTTTGAAGCCTTGCAAGTGGCTCTAGGGCGGCTGCCCATCCTTGCCGAAGACTTGGGCGAAATTACCCCGGATGTCATTGCTCTCCGGGATCAGTTTCAGTTTCCGGGCATGAAAATTCTCCAGTTTGCCTTTGGCGGTGGCTCCGATAATCCGTTTTTGCCCTTTAACCAAGAGCGCAACTTTGTGGTTTATACGGGCACCCACGACAATGACACCACCGTCGGCTGGTACCAGAATTTAAGCGACTGGGAGCGGCAGCGGCTGATTGACTATCTGGGCTACACCCCGAGTGAACCTCACTGGGCCTTGATTCGCTTGGCCTTCGGCAGCGTGGCCAACCAAGCCATTATTCCGGTTCAAGATCTGTTGGGGCTTGACAGTCATGCCCGCATGAATTTTCCCGGTACTGGCGAGGGGAACTGGGCCTGGCGACTGAGGGCTGATCAACTGACCGATGAATTAGCTACCCGTGTTAAGCATTTGGTGCACTTGTTTGGGCGGCAAGCACCACCGCGTCCTCAGCCCGAGGTGACCGAAGAACAACCCTAAGCGCGGCGACGGCCATCGGGCATAATGGTGCCCCGCAGATCCACTTCACTCAGGTTGGCACCACTCATATCGGCGGCGGTTAAGTTAACGCGGGTCAAATCGGCACGGGAGAGGTTCGACCCCGAAAGATTGGCATCCCCCAAGTCAGCACCGCTGAGGTTCACGCCGCTGAGGTCAACGGTGCCTACTAAACTGCCACTGAGGGTGGCGCGGCTGAGGGTAGCACCACTGAGCGTGGCGCGGCTCATATTGGCTTCTGAGAGGGTGGCACGGCTCAAATTCACCCCAATGAGACGGGCGCGGCTGAGGTTGGCTTCAACCAGATCCGCGCGGCTAAAGTTGGCTTCGGTAAGCTCTACCTCCCGCAAGTTCGCACCGCTTAAATTCGCTCCCCGCAACTTCACACCGTTAAAGACAAGGGCGCTGAGGTTGGCGCTGCGCAGATCTGTCTGACTCAGATCCGCCCCATCGAGGAGGGCACCCTGTAAATTTGCCCCCTGCAGGTTAGCTCCTCGTAAATTCGCACCGACTAACTTGGCCCGGCTGAGGTTGGCTCCCCGCAGATTGGCACCACTCAGATCCGCGCGGCTGAGGTTCGTCCCCGACAAATTGGCGCCACTGAGGTTTGCCCCTCCCAAATTCACATCCGCCAGTTCTAAGGAGGATAAGTCTGCTTTGGCAAGCTCAGCCCCGGTCAGATTTGCCTTCGTGAGGTTGGCTTCGCTGAGCTTGACTTCCGTGAGATCAACCCGACTGAGATTGGCGCCACTGAGGTTAGCAGCGGTTAAATTGGCACCCCTGAGGTTGGCTCCACTTAAGTTCGCGCCGCTGAGGTTGGCATTACTAATATCGGCTTCAATAAGGTCAACACGCATTAAATTGGCTTGGCTGAGTTCGCTGCCGTGGAGATTACAGCCCTGCAGGTTTGCGCCACAGAGGTTAACCCCCTGGAGTGCTAAGCCCCGCAAGTCGGCGTTGGCTAAGTCCACCCGCGTCAGATTGGCTCCTTGTAGATTGGCTCCCCGTAGGGTGGTTTCCCCTAGTTCGGCGCGACTCAGGTTCGCACGGGTTAGGTTGGCCCAACTGAGATCGGTACGGCTTAGGTTCGCACCTGATAAATTGGCATCCACCAGTTCCGCCTTAATGAGCATGGCGTTGATAAGTTCAGCCCCGCACAGGGATGCACCACTGAGGTTGGCACCGCTGAGGTTGACCCACTCCATATCGGCGCGGGAGAGGATAATACCGCGCAGGTCGGCATTGATAAATTCACCATTGGTCAAACTGGCACGATTAAAATCCCGTTCACCACTGATGTAGCGCTTTAACAACTCCTGTGGATTCATAGGGGAGGTACTCGCACCGGTCGCTATCTTTTCTAGTTTGACATACGGCTTTGGCGGTTAGGGGTCGCCCGCCTAGGTGGTATATTCAGCGTTAATTTTCACGTAGTCGTAGCTAAGGTCACAGCCCCATGCGGTGCCGGTGCCGCTACCATGGCCAATTTTTACCGCCAGTAGAACGGGGTGCTCAATTGACTGCCCCTGTGCGGCGGTTTGATTGCGCTCCGCTTGACCCACAAGGTAAGCATTGGCCGCGGCGCGATCAAAGGGAACGGGTTGGCCGTGGCTCATCATGACAATATCACCGAGGGAAATGGCCAAATTACTGGCATCAAAGGGAACCCCTGCACGACCAGCGGCGGCGGCAATTCGTCCCCAGTTGGGGTCACGGCCGTAAATGGCGGATTTGACCAGCATCGAACCGGCAATGGTGCGGGCAACGTGACGCGCTGCTGCATCGTCACTGGCACCGCTCACCTGTACCTCAATGAGGCAAGTGGCACCTTCGCCATCGCGGGCGATCGCCTTGGCGAGGACGGTACACACCTCGGTGAGCATCTCCTCTAGCAGGATGGCCGCAGGTTCCGTTGCATCGGTAATGGCAGGGGTGCGCGACTGACCGTTGGCCAAGGCAATAACGCTATCGTTGGTACTGGTGTCGCCATCAACGGTAATTTGATTAAAGGAGCGATCGCAGGCGCGCTGAAGCATTGCTTGCCACAGATGGGGAGACACCGCCGCATCACAGGTAATAAACGCCAGCATTGTGGCCATGTTGGGGTGAATCATGCCTGACCCCTTGGCCATGCCACCAATCCGAATGGGTTGCCCCTCCCACTGCGCCTCAAGGGCAATGGATTTCGGCACCAGATCTGTGGTCATAATGGCTCGAGCCGCCGCATCCCCCCCCGTTTCGCTCAGGGCACTCGTTAGGGTTGGCAGCGCCGCGCGAATTTTCTCCAGCGGAACTGGCTGGCCAATCACGCCGGTAGAAGCCACAAGCACCGTATCAGCACTAATGTTGAGGTGGTTCGCCACCATAGTGGCCTGCTCAAGAACCGCTGCCCAGCCTTGGTCGCCCGTTGCCGCATTGGCATGACCGGCATTACACAACACCGCTTGGGCCGTTGCCTTTGCCTGCAGCCGTTGGCGACAGTAGGTTACCGGCGCGGCACAAACATGATTCGTGGTAAACACACCCGCGGCGATCGCTGGCACATCCGAGACAATTAAACTCAGATCGGGCGCACCGGACGCTTTTAAGCCCGCGCAAATTCCGGTTGCACGATACCCTTTAGGAGCCGTCACCCCCCCAATAATACGTTGCCAGCGGGTCATAGGTCGTCGCGAATGTTTCAAACATAACCGCTGTGATTATATCAGGCTAATTTTGCTCCCCATCAAACTCTTAACAGATCTTGCGACATTGCCTGCTGTAAGGCGCAAATGCCTCGAAAAGAGATGACTATGGCATCATGTTGGGTAGCCTTCCCCCGCAATCCCTATGGCACGAAAACCCTTTCACCTCTTTCGAGCCGATCCGCCTGATATACCCAGTGCCGATACCGCCCCAGAGGATCCCTATCTCGAAGACTACTTTTTAGAGCAACCGGGGGCAATGCCCGGCACCCTGAGTATCGAAGCAGATGCACCGCCCCCCACCATTATCCTGATTGACTACCAACCAGAGTACGCCAGTCGCCACATCATCGAAACCCCCGAAGAATGTCGTCCCTACCTCAGCAGCCCCTCAGTCAGTTGGATTGATGTGCAAGGGCTAGGGGACGAAGACATTATGCGCCGCCTTGGCCAAGTCTTCAACCTCCACCCCATCGTGCTTGAGGACATCGTCAACGTTCCCCAGCGGCCCAAAGTAGAAGATCATGACGACTACATTGTCCTAATTACGCGCATGGTCAGCCCCAAAGAGAATGAGCACGGCTTCTATACCGAGCAGGTGAGCTTCATCTTGGGTAAGCACTTTCTCCTCACCGTCCAAGAAGAACCTGAGCGGGACTGTTTCAACCTTGTGCGCCAGCGTATTCGTACCAGTCGCGGCATGATTCGCCGCTACGGCCCTGATTACCTCGCCTATGCCTTGGTGGATGCCATCATTGACGGCTTTTATCCCGTGCTCGAGGACTACGGCGAACGGATTGAAGAGCTTGAGGATGCGGTTGTGAGCAAACCCAGCCGTGCCATCCTTGAACAAGTGCATCAGGTTCGGCGGGAGTTGCTTGCTCTGCGCCGTGCCATCTGGCCGCAGCGGGATGCCATCAATGCCATGATCCGCGATCCTAGCCCACTCCTCTCAGAAGAAGTGCGCATCTATCTGCGGGACTGCTACGACCATGCCATTCAAGTGCTGGATATGGTGGAAACCTACCGCGAACTGGCGGCAAGCTTAATGGACGTCTATTTGTCGTCGGTGGGGAACAAAATGAATGAAATTATGAAGGTGCTCACCATCATCTCCACCATTTTTATCCCCCTGACGTTCATTGTTGGCATCTACGGCATGAACTTTGATCCGGAAGCCTCCCCTTGGAATATGCCGGAACTGCACTGGTATTGGGGTTACCCCCTCTGCTGGCTGGTGATGATTACCGTTGCCCTCAGCCTGTTCACCTTCTTCTGGCGCAAAGGCTGGTTCCAAAACACGACCAGCCTTGATCCGCCCGATTCCAACAGTTAGCCTGCCCCTAGGCGTTTACTCAGGTTTTCCGCTACGATCGCCGAACAGATCGTTGCACCTGCCATGGCCGAAGTAGTTCTATTATCTTTAATGAGCGGTAGCCTTGGCGTTTCGGTGCTGCTGTACCGCCAGTGGTGGTGCTGGCAAGACCAACAAACCCAACAGGCCGATGAAGAAGAGGAACAGTTGACCACCTACCCTGCAAAACCCTCGGAGTCGAAAGGGCAATCCTCCCCTCAATTAGTGGGCTGGGAATTTAAAATTGTGCGATCGCTGCGCAATCAATTCCATGATCCCGACGTGCTGCGCCAAGTGTGTCGCGAAGAAGCCCAAGGGGGATGGATTCTGTTTGAAAAACTCGATGATCGACGCTTGCGCTTTAAGCGCCCCATGGCACTACGGGAAAAAATTGCCCCCAAACCCGGCTACGACCCCTACCGTAGCTACTACGGCTCGCGCTTTCACTGGGGGTCGTTGCTGTCCGTGATAATCTTAATGGTAATGGCGACATTACCTGCATACTTGGGCTATCGCTTAGTTATTCTTAGTCAACGTTCAGCCCCGTTCCCAATCCCGACTCCCCCTTCGTCAACGCTGCGCCCCTAACCCGTTGCCTATGTCCTCCCTCAGTACGCTGAATGCAGGTAGCACCCTCCAAGGCGGGAAGTATCGTCTTGACGCATTGTTAAGTCAGGGAGGCTTTGGGGTCACCTACCGCGCCACCCACACCCTGCTCAACCAGCCCGTCGTCCTGAAAACCCTCAACCTCCAGCAAGAGCCACCCAAGCGCATCCATGATCTGGGGGAGCGCTTTATCCAAGAAGCCCAACGCCTTGCGCAATTTCAGCACCCCCATATTGTGCGGGTCAGCGACTGCTTCATTGAAGGGGGGCGTCCCTTTATTGTCATGGACTATATTGCGGGTCAAACCCTGTCCCAAGTCATTCAGCACCAAGGCCCCCTACCGGAAAAAACAGCGCTGTACTACATTCGCCAAGTGGCCAGTGCGTTGGAGCTAGTGCACGAACACGGGATTCTGCACCGCGATGTTAAGCCCGATAACATTATGCTGCGGGACGGCACCGATCAGGTGGTTCTCATTGACTTTGGCATTGCCCGTGAATATACCACCGGTGTGACTGAAACCAATACGGGTCTGCTGTCGGCAGGCTATGCCCCCGTTGAACAATACTTGCCGCGGCATCAATGGACCCCAGCCACCGATGTTTATGCCTTGGCTGCAACCCTTTATGCCCTCTTGGCAGGCCAGCCCCCCGTTGCTTCGGTACTGCGCGATCGCGTCCCCCTTGAAGACCTGCGCCAGTTTCAGCCCAACCTCAGCCAGCGTACCATCGAGGCAATTGAGCGGGGCATGGCCCTTGATGCCAAAGAGCGCCCCCAAACCGTGCGGGCATGGTTACAACTCCTAGTGGGTGGTACTGTGGCGCGGCCAACCACTGCCACGGTAGCGATCATGCCGAAGCATCGGACTGTTGTTGGCGTCACTCAACCGGAGGGGGGGGTCGCCGTGCTGCCATCCCCCCAACGAACAGGGGTCTCACCTTGGATGTGGTTGCTAGGGGCTGCCCTAATGGCTGGACTTGTAGGCGCAGGTCTAGGGTTACTGTTACGGAATCAACCTGCAGACACGCTGGTTCCGCCCCCCCTACGTCCTGAAGAGCAAGAGTTTCCCCCCACCTTACCGACAGTGATTCCCCCCCTTGAGGTCACACCAACACCCACACCAACCCCCACAGAAACACCGACGGAAACACCGGAGCCAGAACCCACCCTATCACCCCTGCCAGATCCGGTCGAGAGTCCTACGCCTGAGTTAGAGGAACCCCGCCCAGCCCCCACCTTGACCTTGCCGAGTCCAACCCCCACAGGAACACCGGTCGTGCCCCTCTCACCCACCCCTACCCCTCTCCTACCGGAGCCACTACCGCCCACAAACGAGCAAACTCAGAAAGAGACAGGCATCAATGGAGAACCTACCCAAGGAACGCCCCAATGAGTTTTGGCACAATAATAATTCGCTGGTCAAACAAGTCATTGATGAACTGATCGAGGAAGAGTTATTTGAGCACATGCTAATCGATAGGGGCTATCAGTCCTTTACAGTGTTCCGCAATCCTGTCGCCCCCTGAGGTCTGAGTGGTACAGAGGCAGTTCTCTGCTCAAGGACATTCTAGGCTATAGTCAATGGGTGAGTTTGTTGTACTCTGGCCACAGGTATTGTGGGAGTGGTATGCCCAACTGGTTTGACCGCCTCGAAAATCGGCGCTTGCTGCGATTTCTATTACTGTTTGCCCTCGGTTGGGTTGCCGTGCAGCTTGTTAATTTCTTTGCCACAGTTTTATTGATTTTTCTGTTTTCGGCTATTCTGGCCTTTTTGCTCAACTATCCGGTGCGCTGGGTGGAACGGTATCTGCCCCATACGGCGGCGGTTACTCTGGTGTTTTTAGGGGCACTGGCGATCGTGGTTGGGGTGGGCATTACCCTTGGTTTTGGCATTATTGGTCAACTACAAGAACTCCTGAGTACTCTACCGGATCAGGTGGATACATGGATTGGCCTGCTCAATGATGTTCAAGGCTGGCTGGAGCGCTGGAACTTAGAAATTGATCTGCGCCAATTTGAGTCAGAGTTACGCAACTATGCCTTCGCGGGGCTAGAGTTTGGCTTTGGTAAGCTACAGTTTGTTTTTTCATTGCTGCTAGAGAGCATTATTGTTGCCGTAATTACCTTTTTTATGCTGCTGGATGGGCAACGGTTATGGCACTACCTCTTGAGCTTTCTGCCGCCACCGTGGCAAGAACGGGTGCCCCGCGATTTGCAACGCAATTTCTTGGGCTTCTTTTGGGGACGGTTTTTGCTGTCCCTCTTTTTTGGCGTTTCGGTGTTTATCGTGCTGTTGCTGCTGCGCGCCCCCTATGCCCTTGCCCTTGCGGCCATTGCCGGAGGGTTTGATCTGATTCCCGGTATTGGTGCCACCCTTGGCATTGGCCTAGTGGCTATCCTATTGCTGCCCAAAGGGATTGCCCTCAGTTTTAAGGTGCTTGTTGGCTGTATTTTGCTCCAGCAGGTGGAGGAAAACATTCTCATGCCCCGCATCATGCGCAACTCTGTGAACCTCAATCCGGTGGTGTTGTTTTTGGCGCTGCTGGTGGGGGCAACGGTGGCGGGGTTGGTGGGGGTCTTTTTGGCGATTCCAATTGCCGGAACTATTGTTAGTCTCTTTAATTTGCACTCACTACAGGCAGGGCACGCGGCTGAGCTATCAACACCCGCTAAGTAACTTAAGTCATTCCTGCCAAAACCTTAGTTGCGATCGCCCCCAGACTGTTGATATACTAGGCAAGCTGATCTAGTTGCCCCTTGCGCACTGGATGGCGTTAACATTTGCACTCGTCTGGTTGGACACCGTCATCATTGTAGGTTGGGTATAGTTGCATGGCTCGATATCGTGGCCCCCGTTTAAGAATTGTTCGTCGTCTGGGAGAACTGGCCGGTTTAAGCCGTAAGGCTCCGAATCGCAATTATCCGCCCGGGCAGCACGGTCAAGCCCGCAAAAAGCGTTCAGAATACGCCCTGCGCTTGGATGAAAAGCAAAAGCTGCGGTTTAATTATGGGGTTTCCGAGCGGCAACTGGTGCGCTACGTGCGCAAAGCGCGGCGCGTGAGTGGCTCCACGGGGCAAACGCTGTTGCAACTGCTGGAAATGCGCCTCGACAATACCGTCTTTCGCCTTGGCATGGCACCCACGATCCCCGCGGCTCGTCAACTGGTGAATCACGGTCATATTCTGGTGAACGGTCGGAGTGTCTCGATTCCCAGCTATCAGTGCCGTCCGGGGGATGTCATTACGGTGCGGGACAACGATCGCTCCCGCAAGCTGGTGGAAACCAACTTACAAAACCCGGGTCTGGCCAACTTACCCAGCCACTTAGAGCTAGATAAAAACACGCTTACGGGTAAAGTCAATGGCGTGGTCGAGCGGGAATGGGTGGCGCTACAGGTGAATGAACTCCTTGTGGTTGAGTACTACTCCCGTAAAGTTTAAGGCAGCGGTCAGTAGCCATGGCAGAAGCCTATCTTCTGGAAAAACTGCGTACCGTCGAGCAAACCTTTACAGAGCTAACGCGACGTTTGGCAGATCCAGATGTTGCGGTGAACCCTTCGGAGTTCCAAAAAGTGGCGCGATCGCGAGCCGCCTTAGAGGAGACCGTAAATGCCTACCATGAGTGGCAGTCGCTGAATCAGCAACTGGTGGATGCGCGGCAACTGCTTAAAGAAGCCAGCGATGAGCCTGAGCTACGGCAGATGGCGGAAGAGGAGGTTACCGAACTCACCGCCCGTATTGCCGCCTTAGAGGAGCGCCTCAAGGTACTGCTGCTGCCGCGGGATCCCAATGATGACAAAAACATCATGCTGGAAATTCGCGCCGGAGCAGGCGGCGATGAAGCGGGCATCTGGGCAGGGGACTTGGTGCGCATGTACTCCCGCTATGCCAAGTCTCAGGGGTGGCAGGTGAGTCTTGTGAGTGAGTCACTAGCGGAAATGGGTGGCTTTAAGGAAGCCATTCTCGAAATTAAGGGCGATCGCGTCTATAGTAAGCTCAAGTTTGAGTCGGGGGTACACCGGGTGCAGCGGGTGCCGGTAACCGAAGCGGGCGGGCGCATTCATACCTCGACCGCCACAGTCGCGGTGATGCCAGAAGTGGATGAGGTGGAAGTTGAAATTGACCCCAAAGATATTGAACTGACCACGGCTCGGTCAGGGGGTGCGGGCGGTCAAAACGTCAACAAGGTGGAAACCGCGGTTGATCTATTCCACAAGCCCACAGGGATTCGCATCTTTTGTACCGAGGAGCGCAGCCAACTTAAAAACAAAGAGCGAGCCTTCCAGATTTTGCGTGCCAAGCTTTACGAAATGAAACTGCGGGAGCAGCAAGAGGCCATCACCTCAATGCGTCGCTCTCAGGTGGGGACCGGCGATCGCTCTGAAAAAATTCGCACCTACAACTACAAAGACGATCGCGTCACCGACCACCGCTTGGGCCAAAACTTTACCCTGAGTACGGTTCTTGAAGGTGACCTTGAGACGATTATTCAATCCTGCATTAGCCGCGATCAGCAGGAGCAGTTAGCGCAACTGGCGGCAGAGCAAGCCTAAGGAGGTACCGATGGCCAAATTTGTTGCTTGGGGGCGTTACTGCGAGGATGTACTTGAGCGCCGCGCCCCCTACCGTCAAGCCCACCTCGACGGCCTTGCCCAGCAAAAAGCCCAAGGAACCTTGATCACCATTGGGCCAACCAAAGACTTACGTTACTTTTTTGCCCTGTACGACGCCGAGAGTGAAGCAACGGTGCGCCAACTGATCGAAGCGGATCCCTATTGGCAGCACCACGTCTGGACAGAATATACCATCCACGAATGGATCCAAGCCCTCTAACGATTGCGATAGCGCTGCAATTCGGTGCGCAGTGCCGCAATTTCTGCCCGTAAATCATCCACAAGAGCCTGCCAGTCCACCGTCGTGCGGGGGGTAACCGCTTGTGCTTCCTGTTGGGCGCGCTCCTGAACCTCCTGCATAAACTGATGCAACCGCTGCTGCTGCTCAGCATCAAAGCGGCCAATCTGACTGAGCAGTTCCACAAACAGGTGTTGCGCTTGATCGCGCAGAAGCGTCGCTGTGGCTCGACCCAAGAAAAAGGCATCCAGCGGCGATTGACTCATGACAGGTTCATTCCTCGCATTCATTACTCCCGATTTCTGAGTGTAACAAAGTTGAGCCGCAGGGCAATGCCCATGACCAGATCGGTTGTCCACCCGGAACAGCCGCCATCAATTGGGCAAATTGTTCACCTTGGACACTTTCTTCAGGGCGGGAGTGCTATCCATTGAGTGGCAACTTTGTCAATGCGTCTGTTATATTTTTTAACACGTATGTGCCATGTTTAATGGAGTAAGGAGTTACGTTCTATGGAACAACGATTCCCTGAGCTGAATGTTGATCTCAGCTTCGAGCAGGAGTTCCAAATGCGAGTGATGGAAGAACAGGTCGGCACCATGAGTCTGCAGCAAACGCGCGAGCTACTGTTGCAAGCCTCACGGCTGTTGATGATGAAAGATAACGTCATTCGCTCCCTTGTAAAGCGCGCCGCCTAGGCCGTGGGGATGTGGGACTGACCTCTGGCTTCACCTTGCTTCGTTGCCAGAATCAAGTAGGGGCTATGGGGCTGCACCACACTTTCCTGAAGGACAACCCGATACCTTTGGCGAATCACGCCCTTTACTTTTCTTAGTTACCTGGATTATTTGGATTGGTATTGTTTTTACGCACAACCCAACTGGTAATCGTCCCGCCCGGTGTTACCCCTAAGTGCACGGTTGCAATTTCAAGGATATGGCCACGACGGTTACGGAACTGAAAGGCACAGACATCAACCCCAAAGGGTTGACAGCCCATTAATTCACTAAAGCCTTGGCTAATAAGGTAAGCCACAATCGGTGTGGTGTTGGTGACCTCCAGCATGTCCGGATTAACAACCGGTTGCCAGCCCCGGGCAATCAACTGCTCACGAGCCGTGGGATAGCTCATCCCTTGGCGGAGGCGGGGCAAGCGCTGGGCAAAGGCGGCGGGGGTAAACCCCACACCCGCCATCACAAGAGCAAGACTAACAAGGCGCTGCAGTAGGGTGTAGGACATAGGTACAAAGCGGATGCGGCTGAGGATCCTACTGCCTTGCTTGGGGGTTTATGCAGCCTGTCTAGTGCCTGCGCTAAACGAAGCGATCGGTCACCGCCCCAAGGCTACTAGAGGAAACCAGCTTCGCGTACTTGGCCAGCACACCGCGGGTGTAACGGGGGGCAGGAGGCTGCCATTTGGCTCGCCGCGCGGCGAGTTCGGCATCACTGACGTTCAGTTGCAGTAGTCGCTGATGGGCATCAATGGTAATGGAGTCTCCTTCTTCCACGAGGGCAATGGTGCCGCCAACGGCTGCTTCGGGGGCAACATGACCCACCACCATACCGTAGGTGCCACCGGAAAAACGGCCATCGGTAATCAGCCCCACACTGTCCCCGAGGCCAGCGCCAATGATGGCAGAGGTGGGGGCGAGCATTTCCCGCATACCGGGGCCACCCACTGGGCCTTCGTAGCGGATCACAACAATATCCCCCCGATTGATCTTGCCTGCCAAGATGGCATCTAAACAGGCTTCTTCAGAGTCAAAGACACGCGCCGGACCGGTGATGCTGGGGTTCTTAACACCAGAGATTTTGGCAACTGCCCCTTCGCTAGCCAAGTTGCCTTTGAGGATGGCCAAGTGCCCTGTGGCGTAGAGGGGTTTCTCGAAGGGATGGATCACATCTTGGTGGGGGTCGGGGGTATCGGGGACATGGCGCAGCCGTTCGGCAATCGTTTCGCCGGTAATGGTGATGCAGTCACCGTGCAGCAGACCATGGTTGAGGAGGATTTTCATCACTTGGGGGATGCCCCCCGCCCGGTGCAGATCGGCGGTGACGTACTTGCCGGAGGGTTTGAGGTCGCACAGGACGGGGACTCGCTGGCGAATGGTCTCGAAGTCATCGATGGTGAGGGGGACTTCGGCGCTGTGGGCGATCGCCAAAAAGTGGAGGACTGCATTGGTAGAGCCACCGACCGCCATAATCACACTCAGGGCGTTTTCGATGGATTTGCGGGTAATAATGTCGCGGGGGCGCAGGTTTTGCCGAATAGCCTCCACCAGAACCTTGCCCGCCAGTTCGGTGTTTTCAGCCTTTTCGGCATCCTCGGCACACATCGTCGAGGAATACATCAAGCTCATGCCCATGGCTTCAAAGGCAGAGGACATGGTATTGGCGGTAAACATGCCGCCGCAGGATCCTGCTCCCGGGCAGGCGTGGTGTTCGATGGCGTGGAGGGTCGCATCATTCATTTTGCCCGCACTGTACTGCCCCACCGCTTCAAAGGCGCTGACCACGGTGAGATCAGTGCCTTGCCACTGGCCGGGCTTAATGGTGCCACCATAGACAAAAATGGCAGGTATGTTCATGCGAGCCATGGCAATCATCGCCCCAGGCATATTTTTGTCACAGCCGCCAATGGCCAGAACCCCATCCATGCTTTGGGCATTGCAGGCGGTTTCAATGGAATCGGCAATCACATCCCGCGACACCAAGGAGTACTTCATGCCTTCGGTGCCCATGGAAATGCCATCGCTGACGGTAATGGTGCCAAAGAGTTGTGGCATCCCACCTGCGGCGCGAATCCCCGCTTCGGCGCGACTAGCAAGGGGGGCAATGCCCATATTGCAGGGGGTAATGGTACTGTGGGCACTGGCAACGCCAACAATAGGCTTACTGAAATCCTCATCCCCAAAACCAACCGCTCGAAGCATTGCCCGGTTTGGGGTGCGTTGTACGCCTTCAGTAATAACGCGACTGCGCCAGTTGTCTGCCATGGTGGTTCTGTAATCCGCTTGCGAGTAACTATTATCTTAATTTTCCCCCACGGGTGGGCGATTGCTCCAGTGGCCAAGCGAAATAAAGGCTTAAGGCAACAAACAACCCTAGACCTGAGAGGTACTTCAGGCTATTGGGAATCAGCGGACTAGGTGACCAGAAGCCCTCAATAATACCGGCAATAATCAGCAGGGGCACCACCCCAAACATGAGTTGCGCCGCTAATGCGCCATTGCGTTTGAGGGCACTCAAGCGAGGGTACCGCCCCGGAAAGAGTAGTGCCTGCCCCAACAGCAGCCCCGCTGCCCCCGCCAGAAAAATCGCTGGTAACTCAAGGGCACCGTGGGGGCTAACAAAGGCCCAAAACGGGTAAGAGAGGTCATTTTGCGCCACAAAGGCGGCGATCGCGCCAATGTGAATGCCATTATTCCAAAGGATGTAGAGGGTGCCCAAGCCACCAACGATGCCCCCTGCCAAGGTAGCAAAGGCCACACTCATGTTATTGGTCATAATGGCACTGGAGGCGAGGGGTTCCACACCAACAATTGACCCCATCCACAGCTTGCCCTCCTCCTCCACTAGGCTAATAATTTCAGGTGGTACGACCAGTTCCATAAATTGGCGATCGGCCCAAGTGTACCACCAGCCGATGGCCAACGCCACCATAAAAATGCCAAAGGCCACCGCCGTTTGCGGCCAGGTTTGCTGCACCACTTCCGGAAAGCCGCGCTGAAAAAACCAGAGAACCCGCCGCCAGTCCTCCGGCTGCTTCCCCTGATACACCTGACTGTAGCCACGCAGCGTCAGACCTTGGAGGTAGCTGACCAAATGATTGCCCAGCCGTCGTGTTTTCGCCCGTGCCAGATCCGCACTCACTAAGCGGTACAACTGACTGAGACGACAAATTTCAGTGGCGGAGAGGCTGCCAATGCCCTTGGCCTCAGCGCGGTTGAGCAACTGCTCTAGCTCCAGCCACTGTGCCTCTTGGCGGATTAGCCAACGCTCAACATTCATGGGGATCCTCATCCATTGCGGCTAAAAATGCTTCCAGCTTCTTGCGGGGGATATAGGGCCAGCCGCCGTGGGTTTCAATTTCCCGCAGCAGTTTGTAGAGGGCTTGGCGGTTGGTGGGCAGCACCGCCTGAAACTGATTGTCACAAATCTCACGGTGGAGTTCCTCTAGGAGCCGCAACAGCGCAAGCAACCCGACCACATCCCCCGCCGTCTGCTGAGCAACCGCGCGAATACTGGTGGCAAGTTCCGTAAGCTGATCCGCATTGGGAGCGTTAGGGGGGTCTGAGGTATTCATCATAGTGGTTAAATTGTAGAAACGATTTATTACTAACCGCAACGATTATTGGGCGCAACTGCTAGAATCGCAACACGATCAATCCTTAAATCAAGGAGTTATTGTAATGCTGCGCCCTTCGTTTGTTCTCTTTGGAGCCACCACCTTGAGTCTGACCGCAGCGATCGCCCCGCCCGCCTTTGCAGAGCGGGAAGTTGAAGTTGCCCGCGACAGCCGTGGTCGTGTCTATACCGTGGATATGGATTCACGCCGCTTTTACACCAACAGGAATGGTATTACCCAAGTGGACTTTAGCCTCTCCACCCGTGGCGATGATTACTGGCACAGGGCTACAGCCTCCTGCAATCCCTACGACGTGAAAAGTGAGTACTACGGTTGGGACTGGAGCGGCACCAAGAGTTATCCCCCGGGGACGGTGGGCGGTGACATTGCGCGGGCGGTATGTCGGCGATAAATTCATTCACGGCTTGCGGGTGGTGCCCATGCCTGCTGCGGCAAAAAGGCGCAATCGCTCGGTAAGGGTGCCACCGGCTCCGCAAGGGTAAACGTTCCCTGTACAATCCATTCCTTTAGGCGCTCGGCCACCAACTGGCCAAAGTACAGGCTACTGAGGGGGGCCGTACGCACGGTTTTGCCTTCAATTTTAATCTTGCCGGACTTTAACTGGGCATAGTTCACAACACCAAAGGTGGGGCGGACACGGCGGGGAATAGAAAAATCAATAATGGGGGCAACCACCTCCTCATCGCGAATGGCGCAGCGGGCAATGACCGCTTCATCCAGAACCGGCAAGGGAATTCCCACCCCCAGCATCAGGGAGGCTCCATAATTTTTGAAGTAACAGCCGCGCACCCAAAAGGGATCCATTTGCTTGGCATCGCCAATGAGGGCTAAGGTTGCTGCAGGGCCAATGGGGGTGTCATTGCCAAGGCGTTTTTGCAGCGGAAAGTGTTGGGTGCCCTCCCAAGCCACGTAGCCAATCCCCCCCCCAAGGAAAATCCGCGTGCCAATCCCCACTAAGCGTAGGTGAGGATCGTTTAACAGCGGCGAGAGCGCGCCACTACTGGCATACACCGCATTTCCCAGTTGGGGTTGCAGCGGACCGAGGTAAGTGTAAAGGGGGCGATCGCCCCCATTCACACCAACAATAAAATTCTGGTAGAGATTGCGGGGATTATACAAATAAAACTGGTTAATGGTGTCTTTGCTAATCATGGTTTCGAGACTAGCGCGGGGATAGCAGTCCGTCACGTAGCCCACCGCCCGCAAGGGGATCGCTTTGCCCGCAATTAAATCGGCAATGACGTGACCGCCGCCACGCTCGCGAATGGTTTCTGCTTCGCCGCCCTCCGGGTTTAGATCCACCGACTGGGCGGCTCCTAAATAGAGATCAACCGCACCAATGCCACTATAGGCGGGAATGCCATCGAGCCAGCACTGCCGCAATTTGAGCGGTGGGTCCGTCGGCCCAAGGTTAATCATGGCACCGGAGGACTCCATCGGCTCAAACGTGCCTGTGGTAATGACATCCACCTGCTGAGCGGCCTCAGCCACACTCAGGGTTTCAAGCCGTGTTTTTAGCTCCGCAAGGGTCCAGACCCTAACGTGGCCACTGCGAATTTTGGCATTGATTTCAGCAATCGTGCGTTCCACACTCTTTACCGCAGATCTTCAGGATGGCGAATTTGCCAATTGCCGTCGGGCAGCCGTGAGACCTTTCCCCCCAGTCGCTCAATGTTTTTAATGGCCGTTTCGCGGGAGCGATCGCTAACGGCATTCACCAAGGCCCAAATCCATGCGTTCATCTGAGCCATGCGGCTATCGGGATCATTGCGCAGCGTCTGAGCCAGCGATCGATAGTAAGGGGCCGCATCGCGAATATGGGCATCCGCTTGCAGTTCTGCCCAATCGGCGGCGCGATCGTAGGACTGAGCCGCATCAAGGCCACGCCCCAGAAACAGCAACTCATCCATGGCACGGAACACCCACACCAAGTAGGCAGTGGGTTGATAGTGGGGGTCGAGATGGGTTAACCCCTCGGTCATCAGGTTGACCGCTGTCTGCGGCTGACTGGCATAGACCGTAATGGCGGTTGAAAGGTAGGGGTAGCTATCCACAAAGCGCGGATCCTTGGCCACAATGACCCGAAAGAAGGCGGGTGAGTCATCGTAGCCCGTGCTGCGGCGCGCCTCTGAGTCACCAAAAAATTGTAAAAATTGCAGGAATGCCCAGTCAGCAACTAAATTATCAAAACCAAAGGCAGGCAGTTTTGCTAAGGCCTCCATCTGGGCAATGGTTTGGGCGGTTTGGCGTTGATACTCCGCATCCGTGAGCACCTCCCCCGCATCCCGTTGCAGGGTTTCTAGGGATTGCCGCTGCATCATGGCCACGATCGCCAAGGCCACAACGGTGACCCCCACACCAAGGAGATCTGACCAGCGCCAACGGTATTTCATGAGTTGCGAGCTATTGGGCTTTGTTGAGCATTTCCCCGGGTTCAATAATCCGCTGAAAGAGATAGCCTGTGCCCCGAGCCGTCAGAATAAGCTCCGGATTACTCGGATCTTCCTCTAGCTTAGCCCGCAGCCGCGAGATATGTACATCCACCACACGGGTATCCACGTGCCGCTCTGGCGTATAGCCCCACACCTGCTCAAGGATTTCGCCGCGGGAAAACGGCTCACCGGAGCGCCCCACCAGCAGTTCCAAGAGCATAAACTCCATGCCAGTTAAGCGAATCCGCTCATCCCCCTTATACACCTGCCGCTTATTCGTATCAATGCGAATATTGCCAATCTGGATCACACCAGAACTGGGAATGCCGGAGGTGGTGGTTTTTTCAATCCGCCGCAGAACGGAGCGAATTCGCGCCTCTAGCTCTTTTGGGGAAAAGGGCTTGACCACATAGTCATCGGCCCCCAGTTCGAGGCCGGTGATGCGATCCGCCACATCGCCGAGGGCGGTGAGCATAATAATGGGCACGTCGGACTCTTTGCGCAGTTCCTGACACACGCCATAGCCGTCTAGCTTGGGCATCATGACATCTAGCACCACTAAATCCGGCTGTTCGTGCCGAAAGGTTGTCAGAGCTTCCTCGCCATCAGCCGCTGTGACCACGGTGTAACCAATCATGGATAGACGGGTTTCAAGAATGCGGCGAATACTGGCCTCATCATCAACGACGAGAATTTTCTCTTTGTGGCTCTCCAAAGCGACGAACACTCCCTTGTTAAAAGGACAGTAGCATGACAAATGCAAATAATTTTTTGTACTTTATCATTTTTGTGCTGGCTCCAGAAAGCCCTCTAGCCCTTATTGTGAGGGGATTTAGAGAGTTCTTTGCCAACGTTAGTCTTTAAGATTTCTTAACGTTACTTTGCCCCAAACCCCCTTGCGGTGGGCTGAACCCGCAGATTCTGTTTGCAGGCTGAGGGCTACCAGGGGCTGCTAATCAGGGTAAAGGCGGCCCAATAGCGGGGATGGCGAAAATCTTCAGTGCGGCTCAGTCCCAGGGTTGAGGGTAAGGGCAACTGGGTGGTGCCTAGCCGCAGGTGCTCTCCCTTGGCGATGACCTCCCCCCGCAGTAGATGGATCTGTGCTTGCTGCAGGGCATCCCCTTTGGTGCGACTGTTGGGGAGTTGGCGATAAAACTCACTCATTAAGGCTAGGGTACCCACGTCATCCACGTACCACGCGCTGGCAACCACAGACTTTACGCCTGCTTGCAGGGCAATGCCCGCAAACCCCAACTCGGCATTGCGATCGCCCACGGCGGTGCGGCAGGCGCTCAACACCAATAACTCCGGTGCCGCGCTGCGCCAACTCAGGCGATTCATGTCGGCCAAGGTAAGCTGCCGATCCCACAGTTGAATGTAGGAGTTCTGGGGGGCGCCCGGACGAAACTCCGCATGGGTGGCAAAGTGGACAATATCAAAGGATTGGCGGCGCAGGCTTTGGTTCAGGTTGCCAAGGGTGAACTGCTGATTTAACAATTCGCGGGAGTTGGGAGCCGTTGCCCGAAGAAATTGTTGCAGCGTGCGCAGTTCAACGGGTACCGCTGGCAGTGGGCTTAAATTGGCAAACGTGGCTGCCCCCATGGCCAGCACCCGCGGTTGTTGTAGTGGCCGATAGCGCTGGTCAATCAGGTTAAAGGCGGGAATGCGACTCAGTTGATACCTTTCAATTAAAAACTGCTCACCATCATGGAGAGCGGCAAGGGGCAGGGTGCGCACGCCACCCCCAAGGCAAAATAACAGCACCTCGATCCCTTGGGGTTTGAGGTATGCCTCTTCAAAGGGTTCAATAATCCAACGGTGTAGTTGGCGGGCGGTGGTGAAGTAATCCACCGTTTGTAGCGGATGGGAAACGGCCCACTGAAACGACTGCGCCACGGGTAAAAAAATCTCTTGCCGAGCCTCGGCTAAGTCCACCACTACCGGCGCTTGATTGGGCGTAATTAAAACAAGGTGCAGGTCTTGGGGGCGGGGAATGACCCAAAGTACCGCAGTTTTCCTGCCGGTAGCACGGCTAATTTGATCGAGGCTGCGGGCGATCGCCACCGGGTCTTGGGTCACGGCGGCCACATCCCGACCAAAATAGTCGTCGTACTCCTCCTTAATGCGGGTCTCCATATTTAGCACAGCACGGCTGAGACCCACAGGCACCGTTGGCCCAGCCGTCGCTCGCGGGCTGGCCATAATACCAAGCCACAAACTCAGCGAGGCGATCGCCCCCCAACGCAACAGAACCATGGTTGTGAACTTATCCTGTGAACTTATCCTGTGAACTTATTGCATGAACTGATGTGAACTTAGTCGATTAGACGCTCAGCCATCATCCTCAGGCTAAATCCCGCGCCAAGTTTTCAAAGCGAGTGTACTGAGGATCAAATAATAGCTTAACAGTGCCCACCGGCCCATTCCGGTGCTTTGCTAACAAGAGTTCACAAATACCGCGATCCGGTGTGTCGGGATTGTAATATTCATCGCGGTAGAGCAAAATAACCAGATCCGCATCCTGCTCAATCGACCCCGACTCTCGTAAATCTGACATCAGCGGGCGTTTATTTTGGCGGGCTTCCACGCCACGGCTAAGCTGCGACAGGGCAATGACCGGCACATTCAGCTCCCGCGCCAACCCCTTGAGGGCGCGAGTAATTTTTGAAAGTTCTTGCACCCGCCCCTCGCTACTTTCTTCGCTGCCCATCAGTTGCAGGTAATCAATGAGGATGAGTCCTAAGCCGTTGGCGTGTTCCGCATGGAGCCGCCGTGCGGTCGAGCGAATTTCCCCCAGACTGGGGTTGGGGGTATCGTCAATGTAAATCGGTAGTTGGGAGAGTACGCCAATGGCGCGGCTGAGGGGTTCCCACTGGTGCTGGCTAATTCGTCCTGCCCGTAGATAGTTACTGTCAATCCGGGCTTCACTGGCCAGCAGCCGCTGCACCAGTTGCTCTTTGGACATTTCTAGGCTGTAGATGGCCACCCCAAGGTGATGGATTTCGGCAATACGACGGGCAATTTGCAGGGCGATCGCCGTTTTGCCCATGGAAGGCCGCCCGGCAATAATAATTAAATCCGAGCGTTGAAAGCCTTGGGTTAAGTTGTCGAGGTCATAAAAATTACAGGAGAGCCCGGGCTGCACATTGCCAATGGCGCGCTGCTCTAGCTCCGTAAAGGTGCGGGTGAGAATCTCGTCCGTGCGGGTCAGCCCCTGCTGAATCCGATCCTGCGTCACACTAAAAATCTGCTGCTCCGACTGATCCAAAATCGCATCTAGGCTGAGACTGTTGTCGTAGGCCAACTTCACAACATTGGTTCCCGCCTCAATGAGCTTGCGGCGCAGGTACTTCTCCTTGACCAGTAGGGCATAGCGGTCAATGTTGATGGCACTGACCGTGCGATCCAGCAATTCGGCAATTTTGTTCTGGCCGCCCACTTTTTCAAGCAACCCCTGATCCTGTAGCCATGCCGTTACACAGAGAAAATCCGTGGGGCTGCCCTGACTGTGCAGGGATAGGGCGGCACGATAAATGTCGCGGTGGGCACTGAGGTAAAATGCCTCCACCGGCAAAATATCAATAACGCGGTTAATCGCCTCTGGGTCTAAGAGAATACCCCCCAAAATCCACTCTTCCGCTTCAAGATTCTGGGGGGGCAGTAATTGGCTATCGGGTTGGAAGCTCGGCTCTTGCACCATTGAGCATCACAACACTAGTCGGGAACAACTTGAATGTTAAGCTTGACACTCACTTCAGGATGGAGCTTGATGTCTGCGGTATAGGTGCCCAATTTGCGAATATCCGGCAGGTGCATATCGCGGCGGTCAATTGTCTCACCCGTAATGGCCTGAATGGCATCTGCCACATCCTGAGGAGTGACACTGCCAAACAGGGTGTTGTTCTCACCCACTGGCATCGAAATCGTGATTGTAGCCAGTTTTTCGAGGGCGGCTTTTTGTTTCTCGGCAACCCCCTTCAGTTCCGCTAGGCGCTGCCGCTCCAACTCCTGCAGCCGGGCAACACGGCGCAGCGCACTGGGGGTTGCAGGCTCCGCAATCCCTTTTGGCAACAGATAGTTACGGGCATAGCCGGGGGCGACCTCTACCACTTGACCCATCCGCCCAAGTTTATTCACTGTTTCATTCAAGACGACCTGCACCCGCTTTGCCATGGGTATCCTCTTTGTTCTCGTTAGACTCTACAAACTTAACAGCCCTAGCCAGCCAACGGCTCAATGCTGTTTTAGGACAAATAATTATTGTACAGGGTTTTGGTGGTGCAGAGCTGCATCCCAACAAAAAAGGGCAGAATCCGTGTTCCACCCTTGTGCTGCAATTCAGGTAATATGGCGGATTCCCTAGAGGGGATGAAATAACAAGTCTGGGTAAAAACGATTGAACTCGATCAGAATACCGGCGGTAATGGTCATCCACACAGCGGCAAGGACAGGGGCAGTTGAGAGATAGGTCAGTAGGTGTTTGGTTTGCATGGAAGGGACTCCTTAGCGGGGGGAAACGGTAATTTCACTATCTTTGGCGGTGAGTTCACCCGAGGCTAGCTCTTTTAGGGCGGCAAGGGGCCAGGCAAAGCCGGTGAGCATACACTTAATGGCAAGGGGCACATCAATGATGATTTCTTTTTCATTGGCTTCGCCACTGTCACGCACGGCAATCAGGTAGGCGCGACCCACCCAACCAATCCAACCCGTGATGAACAGAAAGAGGGCGCTGGGAATTAAAAAGTCGCCCGCCCGGCTGAGACGACCATCCACCACGAGGTGGGGTAGCCCATCCTCACCACACAGGGCTTGGCTGTAGCGCTCAAAACGCTTTTGCCCCGAGGCGGGATCAGCCGTTGTGTTCAGCGCCGCAGCGGCACGTTTTTGAAATGCTGGCGAGTCTTTACAGGGGACGAGTCCCGCCACATCGGCAGAGGCAAGGGGCGTAATGCCAATCCACAGACTCAAGACTAGAAGTAGGGCTAACAATCGACGCATGGAAGTGTTGTCCTCAAATGCAGACAGGTCAAAGTGTTTTCCAGAAGAATCAGCAGCAACTCCCGCAAGAGTTACACTGGCCTTTGGAAGGCGGAAGCCCCCCCAAAAGCTGACATCATTTTAACGGATGGACTTGAACCCAACTCCTTGCAGAAAGTTAATAATTTTTACAACACTGCTGAGCAGCCAATGTTTGCCCTAGCGATGGCTCTATCCTGCCACTATTTCCCCTCTCGCTGGCCAAAGCGATAAGTGCCATAGATAATGCCATTGAGCGCCCTAGCCCCCTTTGCTAGACTGGGGGTGTGCTCTCATCGGGGTCGTAGTCCTGAACGTTGATTGAGCGTGTGGTGCTGGCTTGCGGGCATACGCTGAGGGTTCTGGCTGCTAGGCTTCAAACAGACTTAGGGGGCAACCTTTTGTTTTTCCTTTGTTTTGTGCCACTGCCCCATGGATGCTGACGTTGCCTTTAATCTACCGGATCAGAAACTTCTGGAGGCACTGCCCCCACAGCAACTGGTGGCCATTATTTTCCGGCAACAGCAAATTATTGATCACCTGCGTCACATCCTGTCTCAGCTTCCCCATGGCCCAGAACTCATTCACCCTGAGATCCCGCCTCCGGCAGAACCCCATCTGGCACTGGTGACTGATGAAACAATGTGCTATTTTCCCTTGACGGGTGGAACCTGCTGGACCATTGGCCGCAGTGAAGACAATGCGATTGTTTTGGCCGATCGCTGGATGTCGCGTACCCACGCCATGATTCAACGCATGGGGCAGGGAGAATTTTACTTAATTGATCTTGGCAGCCGCAATGGCACGTTTGTGAATGGTCGGCGGGTGAGTATTCCAGTGCCACTCCACAATGGCGATCGCATCACCTTTGGTCAGACGGAACTCGATTTTTTTAATGAGCCGCTGCCACCGTTGTTTAGCGATAGCGCCACCCTGAGCTTACCGCAGTCGGAAGGCTCTGCCACCGCACTGCTGCACGTGCGACGACTGTTAACCGTACTGGTGGTGGATATTCGTGACTTTACCCAATTGACCCGCCAACTCGATGAAGAACTGCTCTCGGAAGTCATTGGCACATGGTTTCATCGCGCCGGTGAAATTATTCGTCAGTACGGCAGTTGGGTCGATAAATACATTGGCGATGCTGTGATGGCCGTTTGGATCTATGAAAGTGAGGAAATTGGCTACCAACAGATTTGCCATGCCCTTGCGGCACTCGAAGACCTGCGGGTGATGACCGAACAACTCCACCAGCAGTATCCCCTACCCGCACCGCTGCGGATTGGTGCCGGGGTCAATACCGGCTATGCCATGGTTGGCAATACGGGCAGTGGCGATCGCCCCGACTATACCGCCTTAGGGGATACCGTCAACGCCGCCTTCCGGCTAGAAAGTGCCACCAAAACCATCCAAGCAGATATTGCCATGGGGGCAACGACCTACCATTATCTTGTCGGCAACTGCCCAACCGTTGTCCCCTTCCGTCCCCAAGTCCTGAGCCTCAAAGGGTATGAAACGCCGGTACCTGCCTATGTTGGCACATTTGCTGACTTGCATAACTTCTTGGCAAAAGCCTTAAAGCGTAATGATACCTTGCATTAGCTTCTTGGGCGGCAAGCCCCGCACCCTAGCCCTAACCCCCCGCGGCCCCCTTGCCCCCGTTGGCACAGCCTGTCCGTAGGACATAGTGCCCAAATTAGGGTCGGTAGAAGTGCTACATTGACCTTATGCGAATGGCCTACCAGTATCGACTACAACCCACCTCTGAGCAGCGGTGTCTGATGAACTGCTGCCCAGTCAATGCCTGTCCTCTCGTGGTCAGCATCGCCGAACCCAGAGAACAGCCCGATTACTACAGTCAGAAGCTCGCTCTGGTGCCCCTCAAGCCAGAGCGGCCTGAGTACAAAGACATTCACTCCCAAGTGCTTCAGGACCTGGTGAAGCGGGTCAACTTGGCCTTTGAGCACTTTATCCAACGTAGGGGCAAGCCGCAGTTCATTTGCAATAGGGCTCGACGCGCTAAGCCGAAACAAGGGGAGGATGGAGCGTACCTGTCCAATGGTCAAGCGGCTCAGTCTGGGCTGAACAAAAGTTTTGCTGATGCTGGGATAGCTGGGTTTCTGAACAATATCCTGCCTTACAAAGCCGCAAATGCTGGTAAGCGGGTCGTGAAGGTTAACCCCGCGGGCACATCCCAACATTGTGCAATGTGTCTGAACCGAGTTCCCAAGGAACTCTCTGACCGATGGCATGATTGCCCCCACTGCGGAGCCTCTCTGCCGCGAGATGTGAACTCTGGGATACTCATCAAGACAGTGGGCCTAGGGCAATGCCTCCGGCACGGCGAAGCCGAACGGCTCACGATAAAACACGAATCTGGGGCACCCCGGAGGAGAAGCCCGCGTCGTGCCACCTAAGCGGCCGGCGGCGGGAGTATGTTACTTCACCCCTTGTTGTATTCAGGACATACTGCTTTGGGCGTTGATTTACGCAGCTACGTTTACCTTGATTCGCTGCAACCGCAGCACGCCGCCTACTTAGGGACGGTGGCGCAAGGCTTCTTGCCCCTGCCCGGTGACTGCTCCCTGTGGGTGGAAATTTCCCCCGGCATTGATGTGAATCGGCTGTTGGATATTGCCCTCAAAGCAGCGGTCGTGCGCCCGGGGGTACTCTTTATCGAGCGGCTCTACGGCCTATTAGAGGTACACTCCGGCAACCAAGGGGAAGTGCGTGCCGCCGGTGCAGCCATTTTGCAGGCCATGGGAGCACGTATCCAAGACTGCTTGCGGCCACGGGTCATTTCCAGCCAAGTCATCCGCAACATTGATGCCCACCACACCCAACTCATTAACCGCTCCCGCCGTGGCAATATGATTTTAGCCGGGCAAACCCTTTATGTGTTTGAGGTGGAGCCAGCCGCCTATGCTGCCCTTGCCGCGAACGAAGCCGAAAAGGCGGCGCTCATTAATATCTTACAAATTTCCGCCGTTGGCAGCTTTGGTCGCCTGTTTTTGGGGGGGGCAGAGCGGGATATTCTGGCGGCACAGCGAGCTGTGCTAGCGGCGATGGAACGCTTGCCCGGGCGAGATTCCTTTAGCGATCGCCGCGAGTAGCCCCGCCCCATTCCTCTAGTTTTTCCTTCAGGAAAGGTAAAAAATTGCAGGGCGACTGGGGCTGGAGTTCGTAGTGACCGCGCCAGTTAAAGCTCGGCCAAAAGGGAGCTTGGGAGGCTGCCGCCAGCCAGAGGAGTCGCTTGGCACGGGTCATGGCCACATAGAGGAGGCGATACTCTTCGGCGGTCTTGGCGGCCTGTGCTTTTTGCCATGCCTGCTGGGCATTTGGAATGGGTTGGCCGTGGGAGTGGGCACGAATTTGGGCGCGGGTGACCGAACTAAAGTCCACATCCCCAAGGAAGCGGGCATTTGCCGCCACCCATGACTCACCGGGCAGGCTCTTGGCCTCTAAAAACGGCACAAAGACGGCATCCCAGTCTAATCCCTTGGCTTTGTGCATCGTCAGAATGGTCACTTGGCGAGGGCAAACGTAGCGACTGTGAAGGTCTTCCGTTTCCACCGAGGCAAAGGTATCCTCCGCAACAATTCCCTGCCAAATGGGTGCTAAATGCTCCCACAGTTGGGGTTCCTGCTGCTGACTCAGGTGGTAAATGAGGCGATCGGTGGTGGCCAGTTCCGCCGCATTGTAGCCCAACCGTTGGGCACAGTAGGTCATCAGGGGAAATAGGGATAGCTGCAAGCGTGCCCGTAACAAATCATGGCAGCACTGCCGTGCCTGCAACACGTCGGGGGAGGCCGGTGCATCCAACGGCCCCGGGTAAAGGAACACTTCTGGCTGTACCGCCAGCCGATCAAGGTTTTGGGCGGGGATGATGCCCCGTTCCACTAGGACAGTGAGTGCGGCCTTAACGCGATCGGGGGAGTAGGGACAGTAAAGAAACTGCAGAATCTCAAACAGTTCTCTGGGAACATGGGAGCGCCGCTCGACCCCGACCACGTCAAGGATCGTAAGGCCAAGGGAGCGGAGATCCTGTTTGAGGGCAAACTCCGCCGGCAATCGCAACACCTCATCTAAGAAGCGCCCCTGCTTGTTTTGGCGGACTAAAATGGCCACCGTGGCCTCGGGGTGCTCTGCAAACACCGCCGCAATCCGCGCCACCAACTGTTGAGCCGTGTCCATGACCGTTTGTGGGTAAACAATTTCCACCCCTTGACCCCAGGGGGGTGGGTTGGCATCCGGCTGGGGGTCACCGGCAGCGACCGGTTCAATCTCCTGAAATCGGAAGGGTGGCTCCTGCTGCGCGTAGGCTTGGTTTGCCCAGGCCACAAGGTAATTCGCGGCTTTAATGACCAGCGGCGTACAGCGACCCGCTTGGGTCATGGCATAAAAGGCCTGTTGTTGGGCACACTGATCACAAAACTCGTTAAAGAACAGGGGATCAGCCGCGGTAAAGGACGAGTTAATGGCCTGGTTGGGGTCCCCTACCCGCACCACGTTCACCACGTTGGCATCGCTGGCATCGGTAGCCAGCAAGTGCAGTAACCGGGACTGCAAGGGTGTTGAGTCTTGGGCTTCGTCCTCAAAGACGGCATAGACCCGCTGTTGCCACTCCCGCCGATAGTGGGCATCGGCTTCGAGGACCTGAACCGCCGCCAAAATCATTTCATCGTAGTCAATTTGCTCCCGTGCCAAGAGGTGCTGCTGGTAAAGTTCCAACAGATCGGCGGCAATCTCTAAAAAGGGGTAGGGATCCGTTGCTAGGGCGCTGTGGTGACTTAACTGACGCAAATCGTCGGGACTGAGAAAGGCGCTGCGGGCACTGGTAATCACCGTTTTGGCAAAGTCTTTGAGGATGCTGCTGATTAAGGCATGGCGACGGGTGAGGTGCTCACTGTGAAGGGGAAGCTGCGCATCGGCTCCCTGAATGAGGCGCTGCATTTGCTCGGGGTGCGATCGCGCCCACTGCTCCACACACAGGCGACACAGCCGCTGCTGTTCGTACTCAGATAGCAAGTTCTCGGCCCTGCCCTGCCACGTGGGGGCGGCAATTTTGAGGGCCAAGCTATGGAGTGTTTGCACACTAAAGCCACTGCGGGTCAGCCCCATCCGGTTCAGGTACTGGCGAATACGCACTTTAATGTTGGCCGCCGCCGAGCGGCTGTAGGTCACAACCAGTAACTGCCGCTGCCTATCTAATTGCTTCAGGGCAATGGCGATCGCTGCTCCCACCGCCATCCCATGGGACTTACCCGCCCCCGGCACCGCCGAGACCGCCAGCAACCCTCCCGGCCAGTCCGCAATCTGCCGCTGCCCCGGACGCAGTTGCGCCTTCAACGCGTTCATCGAAACTGCCAGAGAATCAGAGACCGTCACTGCATCATGACTCGGGTAACAAGAGCTAAAGATTTATTACAAAACCCCAGCAAGTGGCATGGATTCTTGGAAAACCGTATAATAAGATACAGAAAGTCTAGGCAAGAGTCTTTCTCAAATTAAAGTTCGTTTAAAATTACCGCTGTGTAGGCGGCCTTACCTTCACCTAGGAGCTTTGTTTTTATTATGCAACTAACATACCGTGGTGTTAACTATCCAGCGAGTGAAAATCGGACGGCTGTCGTCGCATCCGGTGTAACGGGTCGCTACCGGGGTGCCCAATGGGTCGGTTATAAAGCTGCCAATGCGGTAGCCCAGCCCAACCATACCCTGTGCTGGCGGGGCGTTCGCTACCAGGCCAACGGTGAGCCAGTTGTTGCCGCTGCCGCCGCTACCAATGCCCCCGAAAAACCCCTCCTGCCCCAGCGGAGTCGCGATCCCATTGCGGAAACCCACCGTCATGCCATTCTCAAAAGCCTAGAGCACCGTCTGAATGTGGCACGGAGTCAGGGCAACCAAGACCTGATTAATTTGCTAGAAGACGAATGGCAGCAATTTGCCTAAGTCTGCTCCGCTTTCACCTAGGGTCAGAGCCGTTGTTTCCAGCAGGGACAGCGGCTCAAAACTTTCTCTGAGGTTTCCACGAGACACCGCCGCGACCGTCCTAAAATAGACCAAGGCACAGCGATCGTTTGCTGAGCAAGAGTGCGTTGCTAAGGGTAACCAATGGGTAATATCATTTCCGTTCATTCATTTCGTGGTGGGACCGGTAAATCCAACACGACAGCGAACATCGGTTGTTCACTGGCCACGCTTGGCTATCGAGTTGGTATTGTCGATACCGATATCCAGTCTCCCGGTATTCACGTACTCTTTGGCCTCGAATCAGAAGATACAGAGCACGCGCTCAACGATTACCTTTGGGGACGCTGCGAAATCACAGATGTGGCTCGCGATGTCACTCATCTGCTCACCTCCCATAACCAGCCCGACAAAGGGGCGATCTTTCTGATTCCCTCCAGCCTAAAAACAAGTGAAATTACACGGGTGCTGCGGGAAGGTTACGATGTGGGCTTGCTCAACGATGGCTTCCAGCAGTTGCTCCAAGGTTTAGACCTCGACTTTTTGATGATTGATACCCACCCGGGCCTGAACGAAGAAACGCTGCTGTCGATTACTGTGTCCGATGCCTTGGTGCTGATCCTGCGACCCGATCGCCAAGATTTTCAGGGCACAGCGGTCACTGTGGATGTGGCCCGCCAGCTTGATGTGCCCAAAATGGTACTGGTTGCGAACAAAGTGCCCGCTGCCTTTAACAAGGACTCCCTCAAGCAACAAATTGAAAGTACCTATTCTGTTCCGGTGGCGGGGGTGCTGCCCGTGTGTGAAGAGATGTTTCAGTTGGGCAGCAGCGATATTTTTTGTTTGCGTTACCCCGACCATCCCTATAGCCTAGTAATTAGAAGTATTGTGCAGCATTTGCTGGATTAAGCTAGCCTAGATTCACAGCAGTCTGCTTTGGTGCCCTAGATCCGTTGAGGAACCCCCTATGACCGACAGTCAAGACCTCAGCAGTGGTTCCACTCAAGGAGCGGGGCTGAATCCCGCAGACCTGCTGATGTTGCCCGATCGCCAGCGAAGCATTTTGACCATGATAATGCGGCACCAAGCCCCGCTGACACTATCAGAAATTGCCGACCAGCTTAACCTATCTTCCGAAGATGTTGCGGCAGTGATGGCAGAGCTATTGCAGTTGGGCTACGTCACGGCAGAGAATGACACCTACCAAGTGAAGCTAGGCCGACGCACGCCGCGGGTGCAACCCAAGCGCCAGTCACCGCGGGTGGCCGCCGTCTGGGACAAGTTGGGCTAGCCCTCCTCCTAAAGGTTCAGGTTGGGCTGTGGGTCTGCAAAATGGCCAAGACCTGCTCAACATTGTCGGGGGTAATGACAAACTGGATGGGGTGCCCATCGTTAATTAAAATCCCTTGAGATTTTTGCGGACGTTGGGGGTCAAGGTGAAACCAGTGGGGTACTAACCCCATACCCCAGATGCGCCATTTGCCTTCAAAATCCAGATCAACGACCTCGAAGTGACGAATGGCTGTGTACTCGACCCGCTTATCACCAAAGGGGAAATAGTACCAGTGAATGGTCAGGCCATGGCGATCGCACTCGATATACTCATCGCGGTAAAGGGTCTCAGGCGAGTTCATAGTAAATAGTAAATAGTAAATAACTTAGCTCCACGGTAGCAGACAGGTGAGCGCCTGTAGTTCGGTTGCGAGGGTTAGATCAAGCTGACTTAAGAGCATCCGATCTAAGGCCATGGCACCACATAGGAGCATCATATACAAAATTGAAAACTTGAAGAGGGATCGCGCCCGTTCTTTGTCGCTGGGGGCTTGGGTCAACTGCCATGCCCGATAGAGAAACCACACCCCAAGGGCGATCGCTGCCAGACCGTAGGCCCAGCCCACCACCCCACAGGGATACACCAACAGCAACGAGGTGGGAATGAGCACCAAGGTATAAAGAAAAATTTGCCGTGCCGTAGGGCCATCGCCATTGACAACCGGCAGCATCGGCACATTAACGCGGGCGTAGTCCTCCTGGATGAGCATGGCCAACGGCCAAAAGTGCGGTGGCGTCCAGATAAAGATAATGGCAAAGAGTACCCACGCTGCCCAGCTTAGCTCGCCTGTGACCGCCGCCCAACCCACAAGGGGCGGAATGGCACCGGCTGCCCCCCCAATGACAATATTTTGGGGCGATGAGCGCTTGAGCCAGTGGGTATAAACGCCCACATAAACAGCAATACCCGCCATCGCTAGGCAAGCACTCAGCAGGTTGGCAAAGACCGTCAGCAGCGTAAAGGCCGTTGCCGCAAGAATAATGGCAAAAATGAGTGCCTCTGTGGGGGATACCCGTCCTGAAGGCAGGGGACGATGGCGGGTGCGCTCCATAATCGCGTCAATGTCGCGATCGTAGAGGCAGTTAATGGTGTTGGCGGCTGCCGCAGCAAAGGTGCCACTTAAGAGGGTAACCAGCAGCAACCAAGGTGAGACGGTGCCGCCGCTGGCCACGGCCATGGCCGCCGCCGTGGTAATGAGAAAGAGCAGGATGAGGCGGGGTTTGGTCAGTTGCAGGTAATCCCCCAACAGACTGTGCCAAGCCCGCGGGGTCGTGGCTGTCAAGATGGTTTCTGGCATATCGATCCGTCCTATAGGGTTCAGGCAGCGCCCACACAATCACGTCTGGCAAGGGTGGTCAAGGCCACCAGTAGGCCCAGTAGGGTGGCACCCACCAGTTGGTGGGCAACGGTTAAGGGGGGCAGTTGCAGCTTGAGTTGAAATGTGGCCACCCCTAAACCAATTTGGGCAGCGACAACAAAAAGCAGGCTAAAGCTAAGCTGGCGCAGCAGGGTTGCTAGGGCGGGGCTACGCCATGCCACAACAACAACAGCAAGGACACTTAAGGTTGCGGGCACAACCCCCAATAGATGACTGTTGAGCACCTGACACAGGCGATCGCCGTAGAGGCACTGATGTACCGCCCATTGGGAGGACACCAGCCCCCCCAGAATGCTTTGGCCATAGACGCAAACGCTGGCAATTGCGGCGCTGAACTGGAGCCAGCGAGCGGTGCCTGGGCCGCTAAAGGGAGCCAGCCCCACCGTCAGTGCCACCAAAAGACAGAAAAAGAGCAGCCCCGTGCCCAAGTGCGCCGTGACAATCTCAAATCGCAGTTGCTCCGTAACCGTGAGGCCGCCCAAAATGCCTTGAATGACCACCAAAAGGAGAGCCGCACCTGCGGTGGCGGGTACCCAGCGGGGTAAGTCCTGCCGCCATGCTATGCTCAACCCCACAAGGGCGATCGCCATCAGCCCCAAACTGGTGGCGAGCAGGCGATGAAACCATTCCAAAAAGACCTGTAGGTTCATTTGCTTTTGGGGCACTAAGGTGCCGAAGCACAAGGGCCAATCGGGACAGGCGAGTCCGGCATCCATGACCCGAGTTGCGCTGCCAACGGCCATCAGAAACAAGGTAAAGACGGTCATCAGCAGCCCTAACCGAAAGACCCACTCACGTCGATTGCCTACCCCAAAAGCGAGGCTGGAATTCTGGAGATCAAAGCGCCCAAGCACTGATTTTTCCTCGACAGCAACATTCCTCATGGTAAAGAGGCTAAAGGCGGGATCAGAGGTGGCGTAAAAATCTATAGCTTTTCTTTAAGTTTCAATCGGAGTATAAATATTCTTTGCGGGCTGTCTCCACAAACCTAAACAAAAAACCTAAACAAACCTAAAACGAGGGTTCCCCGGCACTGGGTTGGCGCTGTAAAAAGTGTAAAAAGTCTAGTAGCTCTTCATCGCTGAGTTGTTGGCGCGATCGCTTACCGTAACGATCGAGCAAGCAGGCGCGACCCTGAGCTTCCGTCCAGCCAAGGCGCTTCATCTCGACGGTGGTTTGGGCAATTTCATCGGCAAAGTCCACCGGCTCTGGTTTGCTGGTGCCCTTATCCGGTGCGGTTTTAGCCGCCGCTCGAGTGCGTCGTGAACTGGGTGGAGGAGCCGGCTCTAGGATCAGCTCTGAGGGTTCTTCGTCCGGCCAAGCTGCGCCCAATGCCGCCCGTTGAGTTTTAGGCAGTGAAGGGGACGACTCTGACGCAATTAATTCGGCGCGGGTTTGTAGGGGTAGGTGAATGCCCAACAGTTGTAGTGCCCGCTGCCGTGCACTATCCTCTGCCTGTTCGAGGGTGGGGGCGGCGGCCATCCCCGTAGCCAAAACGCTGCCTCCCACCAGCAGAGAGGTTTTTACAATAAAGAGGCCATCATGAATCTGTAACAGGTCGCTGACCAAGCTGCCAGTAGGATAGCGGCGATGAAATTCACTGAGGGTATGCACATCCGCCATGGCGATCCACCAACACCCGAAGCTGCGTTAATGGTAACGTATCCCGTTGCAACTGCTGCCAGATAACAGACGCATTCGTCAGGCATTCTTCACAGCGCGTCCGGCACATAAGCCGCCGCTGGCCACAGCCCGTTAATTTCTGCCGCCTGCTGAGCGGCACTAAAGCGCTCCCAGACAATCCCATTTGCGTCAACCTCTTGGGTAAAGGCTGGTGTGCTTGCATCCTCCCAGCCCAAATGCCGGAGCGTGCCTGGGTTGAGGGCGGCATCTTGACGCACAGACAGATTCAGCGTCTCCGTGCGCCAGAGGGCATACTGTCCGGGAACGAGCAGGCAAGGCGCAGATCCCAACCGTTGGGTGTAGTCGGCAACAACTGCGGCAATGTCATGGGCAGAAAGGGCAATGTGCAGCTTCTTCATGCTCGGGCTTAGGGGCTACTTTTGCCGGAATTATAATGCCACTGGCCCAGTCGAGCCGGGTTACGCGCAGATCCTGCCGTTGCGCCAAGTAAGCCATCAGTTCAGCCACCTTAGGGGCATGACCAAGTGGCCAAGTGGGCTGGGGTAGCATGTCGTCGATCAGGTAAAACCCGCCAACCTTGAGAACGGCCAAGGCGGCATCAAGATGGGTATATTTGCCCGCCCAAGTATCAGCAAAGATGAGGTCGAATTGAGAGGTGGCTGGGTCAAGGTTGCTTAAAAACTGCCCGGCATCTTGGCAGTGAATCAACAGCCGTGGATCATCGCCGAGGTGTGTTTGCGCCACTGCCAGCACAGTGCTGTCATGATGAAGCTCACCCCACCTGCTGGTGCGAGGTGGGGGTGTCCATGCTAATCTGAGAACCGAGCGTCCACAGATCACA
>OGCL01000318.1_pt1 | contig 54329 bp, 50 predicted proteins | sample 1570041 | NCBI WGS metagenome assembly OGCL01 (sample SAMN06266162, study PRJEB24511) | hot springs metagenome | isolation source: Hot spring water | place: South Africa: Limpopo | collected 2015-06-22
TGGTCAGTCACACCCGTGTTGTCCAGCGTGATGACGTTGGTGGCGTCGTTGACGCTAGCCGTTGGGGTGAGGGTGGCAGTCCAGGTGATGCCGCCATCGCTAGAGGAGACCGCGCTGAGTGTGCCGTTGTCCACCAAGAGGTCGGCATTGGTAAAGCCCGTGACGGCTTCGCTGAAGGTGATGGTGACCAGGGACGTTTCGCCGCCGGTCAGGTCTGCGTCTGCCACCACCACGGTGGCGGTGGGGCGCGCAGTGTCCACCACGTAGTTGCCACTGGTGGCGGTGCCTGTGCCGGCATTGCCCGCTGCGTCGGTGATACCCGTGTAGTCCAGCGTGAGCACATTGCTGGCGTCGGTAGTGCTGGCGCTAGGCGTGAGTGTGGCGGTCCAGGTGATTCCGCCGTCGCTGCTGCTCAGGCCGGAGAGAGATCCATTGGGAACCGTCACATCTGCGATGGTGAAGCCGCTCACGGCTTCGGTGAAGGTAAAGGTGACCGTGGCCGTGTCGCCAATGCGCAAGGCGGTGTCGCTGATGGTAATCGCCGAGGCCAGCGTCGGGCGCACTCCGTCAATGGCGTAGTTGTTGGAGTCCGTGGTACCCGTGCCCGCATTGCCTGCTGCGTCAACAACGCCGGTGTTGTCCAGAGTGATGACGTTGTTGGCGTCCGTGATGCTGGCTGTGGGTGTAAAGGTTGCCGTCCAGGTAGTACCGCCGTCGCTGGAGGACACGGCGCTGAGGGTGCCGTTGGCGATGCTGAGGTCGGCGTTGGTGAAGCCCGTGACCGCCTCGCTGAAGGTGATGGTGACGCCGGAGGTTTCTCCGATGGCCAGCGCGGTGTCCGCCACCACCAGGGTGGCTGTGGGACGCGCGGTATCGATGGCGTAGTTGTTGGAGTCCGTCGTACCGGTGCCTGCGTTGCCACCTGCGTTGGTCACGCCGGTGTTGTCCAGGGTGATGAGGTTGGTGGCGTCGGTGATACCTGCCGTGGGGGTCAGGGTAGCCGTCCAGGTGATGCCGCCGTCGCTGGAGGAGACGGCGCTGAGGGTGCCATTGGCCACCGTGAGGTCGGCGTTGGTGAAGCCTGTGACGGCTTCGCTGAAGGTGATGGTCACACCGGAGGTCTCGCCTACAGCCAGGGCAGAGTCGGCCACCACTACGGTGGCCGTCGGGCGCACGGTGTTGACGGTGTAGTTGTTGGAGTCGGTGGTGCCTGTGCCCGCGTTGCCCGCCTGGTCAGTCACGCCTGTGTTGTCCAGCGTGATGACGTTGGTGGCGTCGTTGACGCTGGCCGTGGGGGTGAGGGTGGCAGTCCAGGTGATGCCGCCGTCGCCGGAGGAGACGGCACTGAGGGTGCCGTTGGCAATGGTGAGGTCGGCATTGGTGAAGCCGGTAACGGCTTCGCTGAAGGTAACAGTGACCAGCGAGGTCTCGCCTGCGGTCAGGGCTGCGTCTGTCACCACCACCGTGGCTGTAGGACGCTGGCTGTCAATGGCGTAGTTGTTGGAGTCGGTGGTGCCCGTGCCTGCGTTGCCTGCGGTGTCCGCCACGCCGGTGTTGTCCAGTGTGATGAGGTTGGTGGTGTCGGTGATGCTGGCCGTGGGGGTAAAGGTCGCGGTGTAGGTGATGTTGTCGCTGGTGCTCAAGCCGCTCAAGACACCGTTCTCCACCGTCAGGTCGGCCAAGGAGAAGCCCGTCACCGCCTCACTGAAGGTGATGGTGACGCCGGAGGTTTCTCCGATGGCCAAGGCGGTGTCCGCCACCACCACGGTGGCCGTGGGGCGTGTGGTATCGATGGCGTAGTTGTTGGAGTTCGTCGTACCGGTGCCTGTGTTGCCCCCTGCGTTGGTCACACCGGTGTTGTCCAATGTGATGACGTTGGTCGCGTCCTCGGTACTCGCCGCAGGGGTCAGGGTGGCCATCCAGGTGATGCCGCCGTCACTGGAGGACACGGCGCTGAGGGTGCCATTGGCGACGGTGAGGTCGCTGTTGTCAAAGCCGGTGACCGCCTCGCTGAAGGTGATGGTGACTGCCGAGGTCTCGCCCACAGCCAGGGATGCATCGGCCACCACGATGTTGGCGGTGGGGCGCACCGTGTTGATGGCGTAGTTGTTGGAGTCGGTGGTGCCTGTGCCTGCATTGCCAGCAGCGTCCGTCACACCGGTGTCGTTCAGGGTGACCAGGTTGGTGGCGTCGTCCACGCTGGCCGTGGGCGTGAGTGTGGCGGTCCAGGTGATGCCGCCGTCGCTGGAGGACACGGCGCTAAGGGTGCCGTTGGCGATCGTGAGGTCGGCGTTGTTGAAGCCAGAGACGGCTTCGCTGAAGGTGATGGTGACTGTGGTCGTTTCACCGGCAATCAGCGAGGTATCGGTCACCGAGATGGTTGCCGTGGGGCGCTGGCTGTCAATGGCGTAGTTGTTGGAGTCGGTGCTGCCCGTGCCAGCGTTGCCTGCCGCGTCCGCCACGCCGGTGTTGTCCAGTGTGATGAGGTTGGTGGTGTCGGTGATGCCCGCCGTCGGCGTGAAGGTCGCCGTCCAGATGATGCCGCCGTCGCTGGAACTGACGGCGCTGAGCGTGCCATTGTCTATGGTGAGGTCGGCGTTGTTGAAGCCGGTGACCGCCTCGCTGAAGGTGATGGTGACGCCGGAGGTTTCTCCGATGGCCAGCGCGGTGTCCGCCACCACCACGGTGGCCGTGGGACGTTGGGTGTCGATGGCGTAGTTGTTGGATGTGGCCGTACTCACGCCCGCCACGCTGCTGGCAACGCTGGTAACGCCCGTCATGTCCACCGTGATGACGTTGGTGGGATCAGTGATACCCGCTGCAGGGGTGAAAGTAGCCGTCCAGGTGGTGCCGCCGTCGCTGGAAGACAGCCCCGACACCGCGCCGTTGGGCACAGTGAGGTCGGCAGTCGTGAAGCCACTGACAGCTTCGGAGAATGTGAAAGTAACGGTTGTGGTTTCGCCAGCGCCTAAGGCAGTGTCGGTGAAGGTGGCCGACACCAAAGTCGGGCCTGGGGCGAAGTCCACCACAAAGCGGTCAAACTGAAAATGCAGCCCCGGGTAAACGGGGTCCCAACTGGGGGTGTTCGCCGCATCCAGGTAGAGCCGGATTTCATCGACATTCTGAAAACCTGGCGCCGACATGGTGATAGTCGAATACCAGTCGGGAGAGTTGGAGTTTGCATAGACGTTCTGCGTACCAACCTTTGCGCCGTCTCGATAGGCGTCAACGGTTAAGTAAGCGCCGTAATTGGAAAAATTACCATAGTCCAGCTGCTCCGCATTGAAACCGACGAAAGCAAACTCGCTGCCGTCGGTGGTCTTGAAGGTAAGCGCAAGAGGGACTTTGTACTGGTCCGCACCGTCTCCACTGGCATTGGCCACGCCATCATTCCCGCCAGTGTTAGGCATTTCTGTGGGGTACCAATGCCCTTGGCCAGAATCAACCCACGGTCCATATCCGTCATAGCGATTGAAGCGAAGAGGATGGGCGGCATCGATGCTGCCTGCGAGGTCGCTGGTGAAGATACGGAAGCTTTTCCCGAGCGCCGCATGGGTCTCCAGATTCAGATTCTGCTCCGGCGTAAATCCACGATCTCCAAATTCGATCGTGGAGGCAGCAAGAACCGCTTGATACTGGATGAGGGAATCTTCACGCAGAGCCGCATTCAAATCGACAGATCCGACCGCCGACTCCAGAATCCAATCTCCTCCTTGATTCGAGCTACCCGTTAGATCGTCAGAGGCAGCTACATCAGCGCGTGTGATACGCGCCCATGCCTGCAGAAATTCGGCACCTGCGCTCCCGGCACCTGTATCGCAGCCGTACAAAAATACATCACCTTCAGGGGACAAAGCACGTCCAAGCTGCGCGAGCTCGTCATGGCGGGTTTCCAAATCGTCGATTCCCAAAGAGCGCAGCCCAAGTTGCAGCTGGCCCGCACTACCGTGACTAAGAACATGGATCGCATCAATATCACCACGCCCCTGAAGGTGGGCCGCCATCTGCGTCAGCCCATCCTGACCGCCATCCAACACCACCACTTCGGCCCCGTCTGGCACGCCCGCTGCCAACGTTTGCCAGTCTGGCAGATCATCGAAAACAAAAACCACCTGGGTCTTGCCAGGTGTGCTGACTGCCGAGGCCTGAAATAGGGTGGTGTCGCTGCTGTTGTGGGTCATCGGTGACTTTCTGGTACGAGTAGCGCTCATGGCACGGAACCACCCGGGCATGGGCTGAGAAAAGAAGACGGGAACGTGCTGCGCAAAAAAGATGGCAGAGCGTTCCCGGGTAGCAGGCGAGCGGAGGTTCGGTGGCCTCGCACAATTGCCTACAGTGTTCCTTTTGGAAGCATCACTAATTTTTACCAGAAAGTTAAAAAACCTCCTCCGACTTTCTTTCCACTCAACCTGGCAGGCGGGAATGCCGCAAAACTCCTGCTGCGCTACATGCAGCCACTACATGGCCTCACTGATATCCAAATACGATTTATGGCGCCGAGCGACCTCACCCGAGAGAAATTGCTCGGCCCGCAGCTTTCACCATCAGCGTCAACGCACCTGAGCATCGGCAATATGCCCCCATCCCCTGGATCGTCAATTCCGAAGGACGGATCATTTGCAGTGCCGCCAATTACGTTCTCTTCGCAGGATCAAACGGCATTTCTGCGCACAATCCAACATCTTCAGTAGTACTCCCGCCCCATGCTCCGCTACCTCACCGTCCCCGTGACCGCGTTCCAACAGAACTGCTCCCTCGTCTGGTGCGATGCCACCCAGCAGGCCGCCGTGATCGACCCCGGGGGCGATCTGGATGTGCTGCTGGCCGAGGTCCAGCGCCTGGGTCTCACGCTGTCGCAGATCTGGCTCACGCATGCGCACATCGACCATGCGGGGGGCACGGGCGAGCTGGCCACGCGTTTGGGGCTGCCCATCGTGGGGCCGCACCCGGGCGACCAGTTCTGGATTGACGGGCTACCGCAGCAAAGCGCGATGTTCGGGTTTCCGCCCGCGCAGCATTTCACGCCTACGCGCTGGCTGGCGGATGGCGACACCGTGCAGATTGGCAATGAGACGCTGGCCGTGCGCCACTGCCCCGGGCACACGCCGGGGCATGTGGTGTTCCATGCGCCTCAGATCGACCGGGCCTTTGTGGGCGATGTGCTGTTTGCGGGCAGCATCGGGCGCACGGATTTCCCGATGGGCAGCCACCAGGATTTGATCGACAGCATCACCCAGCGCCTGTGGCCCATGGGCGACCAGACGGTGTTCATCCCCGGGCATGGGCCGGAGAGCAGCTTTGGCCGCGAGCGCAAGAGCAATCCCTACGTGGGCGGCACCTAAGGCGGTGTGCCTGCACGCTGAAATTTGTGCTTTTTTTGGCCGCTTCCGCGCACTGGATAAGCCGCAAAAGCTATCAAATTTGGAGCAATAGCCCCCTGCCCTGAAGCCCGGCGCGCCCACCAGGTCGCGCGCCGGTCTCCGTGACAAGGGCCGCTCCCCACCTTAAAAGTCAAACGCGGCCGACAGGCGCACGGCACGCGGCGCGCCCACATTCACCCGGCCCGCACCCCAGATGCTGTCGAAGTACGCGCGGTTGGCCAGGTTGGTGATGGTGGCGCGCAGCACCACCGGCTGTGCACCAAAGCGCGTGGCGTAGCGCGCGCCCACGTCCAGCGTGGTCCAGGCGGGCAGCTTGACGCTGTTGTCGCCCGTGAGCCACTGGGCGCCCGTGTGGTTCACCCGGCCGTTGACCGACAGGCCCTGCACACCAGGGATGGCCCAGTCGGCGCCCAGGTTGAGCGTGAGCTTGGGCACGCCAAACTGCGCACGGCCCTGGTTCACGCCCTTGGTGGTTTGGGTCTGCTCGGCCTCGGTGTAGGCCACGCCGCCCAACAGGCTGAGCGCCGGGGTCAGCTGGCCGAACACATTCCACTCCACGCCCCGGTTGCGCTGCTCACCGTCCAGCACCTGGCGGTTGTTGGCCTCGATAAGGGCAGGCTTGCTGATCTGGAACAGGCTCACCGTTTGCGTGAGGCTGCCGCGCACCCACTTCACACCCACTTCCATCTGCTTGCTTTTGTAGGGCTTGAAGGTTTCGCCCTCGTTGGCATAGGGTGCCTTCACGGTGGTGCCCGCGCTCAGGCCTTCCACGTAGTTGCCATAGAGCGAGACGTTCTCGCCCCAGGGCTTGGCGACCAGGCCCACCAGGGGGGTCACGGCGCTTTCCTTGTACCTGTTGAGCTTTTGCTCCACCTGCTGCGCGCGCAGGCCCAGTGTGAGCTGCAGCCTGTCATCGGCAAACGCGAGGGTGTCCGCCGCGCTCAGCGCCGTCATCACGTCGTCGTTGAGCTTGTTGTAGGTGGATGCGGCACCACCCGCCGGCATGGTGATGGGCCGGGGGTGGTAGATGTTGCTGTTGATGGCGGCCGTGCCGTTGGCGCGACTGCCGCCTTCGTAGCTCATCACATTGGCGGCCAGGGTGAGCTTGTGGGCCACGGCGCCGGTGCTGAACTGGCCGCGCAGGCCCAGCTCGGCCGTGGTGGTGGTGTACTCGCCCCAGGAGTTGTAGGCCGTGCCCGTGGCATTGCCGGTGGCAGCATTGGCCGGGGTCCACACGGGCCGGGTGCCGAAGATAAAGCCGTCGTACGCGTGCTCGGCCCTGCCCGCCGATGCAAACGCCGTCCAGCCCGCATTGAGCTTGGCCTGGCCACGCACGATGAGGCCCTGCGTCTGCGTGTTGCTGTACACCCCTTCGCCGTAGAAGAAGTTGGTGGAGCCATCGGGTGCCTTGGGCACGGTGGTCCAGCCGGTGAGGATGGGCTGCATGGGCGAGCCCTTGCGCACCTTGTTTTTCAGCGAATAGGCGTCGGCCTCCACGTTCCAGCCCTCGCCCTGGTAGTCGAGCGCCAGGTGGCCGATCTCGCGCGCCTTGGTCTGGTGGTTGAGCCAGGTCTCGCCGCCCGACAGCACGCCGTTGACCCGCACGCCCAGGCGCTGGTCCGCGCCAAAACGGCGCGCCACGTCGGCATGCACGCCCAGGTTGGATTGGGACGAGTACGTGGTGGTCACGCGCGTGAGCGGCGTCTTGCCCGCGCGCTTGGGCACGAGGTTGATGGCGCCGCCCACATCGCCCGCAGGTGGCAGCCCCAGCATCATGGCGCCGGGGCCCTTGAGCACTTCCACCCGCTCGAAGATCTCGGTGGGCGTGTTCTGCTCGGGCGCTAGGCCAAACGCTCCGTTGATGGCCAACGAGTTGGCAGAGACCCCGAAGCCACGAATGATGAAGTTCTCGACGATGTGACCTTCATTGGTGGTGGTGCGCACCGAGGGGTCGTTCTTGAGCACCGCGCCCACTGTCTGCGCCTGTTGGTCGGCAATGCCTTCGGCGGTGTAGCCCGTCATGTTGAATGGCGTGTCCATCACGCCCACATTGCCCAGCACCCCCAGGCGCGTGCCCTGGGCCACCTTGCCGCCGGACGCTGCGGCGGGCAGGCTCTCGGGCGTTTCGGCCACCGCGTTCACGGTCACCCCCTTCAGCGCCACCGGGGCGGCCGGGCTTTGTGCCAGTGCCGCGCCAGCCCCGGCCAGCAAGGTCCACGCACAGGCCTGGGCGATCTGGCGCAGGGCAAAAGGATGGGTCGGGGAGGCACCCCGGGATGGGTGGCGAGTCTGCATAGAGGAAGTCCTGAATCAAAAACGGGAGGAAAAAAGTGAGAGAGCCGCCCCGCCAACGGATTGCAAACAAGAATGAGTGCGATTTCATCCGAAGCACGGCCCGCCCCAGGACGGAGCAGTAAAAACGAAGTGCCCGGGATGTGCTGCAAGGCGTGCCAGCTTGTTACATCCGGCATGCAGCGATGGTTCCACGCGGCCCGTGGCCCTGTGTTTGCACAGTCAACAAAGATGTTTGCCCAGCACACTCCGGTGCCTGCCATTGGGGCCATACCGATCGCAGAGGGCACGATCCAAACCAGTGCCACCGTGGAGCTGGCTTTGCCAGGCCACGGGTGGCGTCCCCCTTGGGGGGAAGCCGCGAAGCGGCTCAGGGGGGCTTCAGATCCTCGCTCGGGCCAGCTTCGGCGGCATCCCGAACCGCTTGCGGTACGCCGTCGCAAAGTTGGCGGCGCTGTTGTAGCCCGCCACCAGCGCCGCCTGCCCCACCGTCAGGCCGTCGCGCTCCAGCGCATGGCGCGCGCGCTGCAGGCGGTGCTCGCGCACAAAGTCGAACACCGTGGTGCCATACACCGCGCGGAAGTGGCGCTGCAGTGTGTTGGCGTTGGTGCCCGCCTGGCGCGCCAGGGCGTCCAGCGACATGTCCATGGCGCCGTCGGTCTGCAAGAAGGCGTGCAGCGCGCGCATGCGCTGGTGTTCGTGGGGCAGCAGGCGCAGCGCGGCGGCAGCGGGGGCCGGTGCAGGCCCGGGGGCGTGCTGCGACAGGCTGGCCAGCGCTTCGCCCACCAGCTCCAGCGCGCGGCTTTCCAGGTACAGGTGCAGCAGCAGGGGGCTCAGGTCGGGCGCGCGGGTGATCTGCTCGGCCACGGCCGCAATGCGGGCCGAGGGCTGCCAGTGGTGCATGGCCAGGTGCTGTCGGCGAAAGGCCTCCATGGCGTCCGACGCCGACGGGCCTGCCACCTGCTCCAGCCATTCGCCGCCCAGGCCCACGCTCACCCGGCGCGCATAGGCGCCCCGGCGGCCGCGCCGCTCAAACCGTTCAGGCTCGGCCACCGACACCAGCAGTGCACGCGGCAGGCCAGGCCCGCGCGCACGCTGGCTGACGGCGCCGGACGACAAGGCCACGCGGCGCGGGCCGTAGCTCACGTCCACCGAGCCCTCCAGCAGCAGCACGATGCGCAGACCCGCCTCCATCTCGCCGCTGGCGGTGAAGTCCTGCACGTCGGCCGTGTCGTCGGCATGCAGGTGCAGCCCGGGGCGCAGCACCCGCACGCGCTGCAGATGGCGCTGCAGCGACGCCTGCATGCCTTCCGTCGGCGGGGCCGAGGGTTGGACGTTCAAGGGGCTGACAACGGACATGGGAAGGCAGGCAGGCGTTTCGGCAGACGACGGTGGCAGAGCGGCGGGGTTCCGATGGCGCCGGAGGATGGGCACGGGGAGGTACTGGCCGCAGCAGGCGGTGGCGCAAAGGTTTTTCTCCACCCAGCAAACACGGCAGGCACCGGCCCGTGGGATGCTAGCAACTTGCGATAATAAATGCAAATGATTCTCAATAGTGCTTTTTATCTGGTCCGCCATCGGGCTGGGCTGCAAGCACCCTGCCATCCATGACCTTGACCCTTTCCCGCTGGCGGCCCACCCAGGCAGCCCGCCGCGTATTGGCCACGTTCCTGTGCGCCCTGGCCGCTGCGGCCACCGCCCCAGCGCAAGCGCAAACCACCACCCACACCGTGACCGACCTGGCCGGGCGCACCGTGACCGTGCCCGCTCAAGTGGACCGCATCCTGCTCGGCGAGGGCCGCCTGCTGCCCGCGCTGGGCGTGTTCGAGCGGGACGATGTAGCCCGCCGCCTGGTGGGCATGATGGGTGACTACGAAACCCTGGACGCCGCAGGCTACGCCCAGTGGCGCAGCCGCTTCCCGCAGCTGGACAAGGTGCCGCGCGTGGGCCGCAACAATGCGGGCAGCTTCAGCGACGAGCAGGCCATTGCGCTGCGCCCGCAGGTGGCCGTCCTGGGCCTGGCGGGCGGCCATGGGCCCAGCAAGAACGACCGCGAGACCCTAGCCCGCCTGGAAGCGGCGGGTGTGGCCGTGGTGTTTGTGGACTTCCGCCACGACCCGCTCAAGAACACCCCCCGCAGCATGGAGCTGCTGGGCGCCGTGCTAGGCAAGCGCAAGGAGGCCCAGGCCTTCAACAGCTTTTGGCGCGCGCAACTGGAGCGCGTCGAATCGCGCCTGCGCACCTTGCCCGCTGGTACGCGCCACCCCGGCGTGTTCCTGGAAAACCGCGTGGGCCTGTCCGACGAATGCTGCGCCACCATGGTGGGCCTGGTGGGTGTGCTGCTCGAAGCCGCAGGCGCCGACAACGTGGCGCGCGGCCGCATCCCGGGCGAACACGGCACGCTGAACCCCGAGTTTCTGATCGCCACGCAGCCCCGGCTGTACATCGGCACCGGCATCGGCAGCATGGCCACGGCCGACAAATCGCCGCTGCGCATCGTGCTGGGCGCCGACGCCACACCCGAGGCGGCCCGCGCCTCGCTGCTGCGCGCCACACAGCGCCGGGGCATCGCCCAGCTGCAGGCCGTGCAACAGCCCGGCCGCGCACACGCCATCTGGCACCACTACTACAACTCGCCGTTCAACGTGGTGGCCGTGCAGGTGTTTGCCAAATGGCTGCACCCCGAACTGTTTGCCGACCTGGACCCGCGCGCCACGCTGCAGACGATGTTCACCCAGTTCCAGCCGATCCCGCTGACCGGCGTGTACTGGACCAGCCTCTGATGCCCGCGCCCCACCCCGCGCAGGGCAGCACGCGCCGCGCGCTGCTCGCCGCCGGTGCTGGCACCAGCCTGGGCCTGCTGGGTGGTTGCGCCACCGGCAGCCCGGCGGTGCCTGCGCAGCTGCTGCAGGCCCCCGCCGCAGCGCTGCCCGGCACCCACCAGCAAGACCTGCGCGACCCGGCCAGCGGCCATACCTGGCGCATCTGGGTGCAGCGCCCCGCAGGCCCCGCGCCCGCCGCAGGCCACCCGGTGCTGTATGTGCTGGACGGCAACGCCGCCTTTGCGCTGGCCGCGCAGCTGGCCCGCAACGACGCCACGCGCCCGCCCGAGTTGCGGCCGGATACGGCCATCGTGGTGGGCATTGGCCACCCCGGCGACGCGGTGATCCACCCCGCCGAGCGCCAGCGCGACTACACCCCACCGCCGCCGGGCGGCAGCGCCACGCCCCAGGCGGGCGGCGCCGACCGGCTGCTCGACTTCATCGCGCGCGAGCTGCAGCCGCGCGTTGCACAGGCTTTTCCCGTAGATGCCCAGCGCCAGACGATCACCGGCCATTCCTTCGGGGGCCTCTGTGTGCTGCACGCACTGTTCACGCGCCCGGCGTTGTTCACCCGCTACGCAGCCACCAGCCCATCGGTGTGGTGGAACCAGGGCCAGGTGCTGCAGACGGCCCAGCAGTTCATGCAGGCGCATGCCAAAGCGCCCCGCGCCTTCAGCGCCCGGCTGCAGCTGCGCGTGGGCAGCCTGGAGCATGCACAAGCGGCCGTTACGCCCGCGCGCGCCGCTGTGCAGGCCGAGCGCCGCCTGCTGGAGCGCACCACAACGCTGGCAAACCAGCTCACCACCCTGGCATGGCCCGAGCTGCATGTGCAGGTGGCCGTGTTGCCCGGCCTGGACCATGGCAGCGTGATGCTGCCCGGGCTGGTCGATGCCCTGGCGCTGGCGCAGCAGGCGCGCTGAGCCTTTCACCCCTCTTTTTGCAATGTCTGCCGTGCCTGATTCCGCAACCGCCTTGGCCCCGCCCTCCACCACCCCGCAGCCCGCTGGCACGCTCGCACAGCGCTACCGGCACTTCGTGCGCAGGCGCCTGCTGCTGCTGGCCACGCTGCTGGCCGTGCTGTGCGCCAGCGTGGTGGCCGACATTGCGCTGGGGCCCTCCACCTTCGCGTTTGCCGATGTGCTGCGCGGCCTGTTCACGCCCGGCACGCTGCCGCAGGCGCAGCAGGTGATCCTGTGGGAGGTGCGCCTGCCCTATGCGGTGATGGCCGTGCTGGTGGGCGCCAGCCTGGGCCTGGCGGGCGCCGAGATGCAGACCGCACTGAACAACCCGCTGGCCAGCCCGTTCACCCTGGGCGTGTCGGCCGCTGCGGCCGTGGGCGCATCGGCCGCCGTGGTCAGCGGCTTCACGCTGCTGGCCTGGGGCGAAAACCTGGCCGTGCCGCTGTGCGCCTTTGGGGGCGCGGCCTGCGCCACGGCGCTGATCCAGCTGCTGGCCTGGCGCCAGGGTGCCACGGTGGACACGGTGGTGCTGTTCGGTATTGCGCTGTTGTTCAGCTTTGAGGCCCTGCTGTGGCTGCTGCAGTTCATCGCCGACAGCAACGCGCTGCAGCAGATCGTGTTCTGGACCATGGGCAGCCTGGGCCGCGCCACCTGGACCAAGATCGGCATCGTGGGCACGGTGCTTTTGCTGTGCCTGCTGTGGTCGGCGCACCAGGCCTGGGCGCTCACGGCGCTGCGCGCGGGCGAGGACCAGGCGCGCAGCTTCGGCATTGCGGTGGAGCGGCTGCGCCTGGAGACGCTGCTGCGCGTGAGCCTGCTGGCGGCCACGGCCCTGTCGTTCGTCGGCACCATCGGCTTTGTGGGCCTGGTGGGGCCGCACATCGCGCGCATGCTGCTGGGCGAGGACCACCGCTACTACCTGCCCGGCAGCGCGCTGGCCGGGGCGCTGATGCTTTCGCTCGCGTCCATCCTGAGCAAGGCGCTGGTGCCCGGCGTGGTGCTGCCGATTGGCATCATCACCGCGCTGGTGGGCGTGCCGCTGTTCATGGTGCTCGTTCTGCGCCAAAGAAGGACTGCGTGATGAGCACGACCGGCTTTGCCCTTGAACAACTCACCGCAGGCTACCCCAGCCGCCCCGTGCTGCAGGGCGTGACCCTGCCCGGCGTGCCCGCTGGCACGCTGGTGGCGGTCGTGGGCCCCAATGCCGTGGGCAAGTCCACGCTGCTCAAGGCCGTGGCCGGGCTGCGGCCTGCGCAGGGCCGCGTGTGGCTGGAAGGCACCGACCTGGCCACGCTCGCGCCGCGCGAGCGCCTGCACCGCGTGGGCTACCTGCCCCAGGCGCTGCCGCAGAGCACCTCGCTCGTGGCCTACGAAACCTGGCAGAGCGCGCTGCGCGCCAGCCGCAGCGCATGGAGCACCGCCCAGCGCGAGGCGGCCATCGAGTCGGTGGTGGCCACGCTGGGCCTGCAGGCGCTGGCGCTGCGGCGGCTGGACGAACTCTCGGGCGGGCAGCGCCAGATGGTGGGCCTGGCCCAGGTCATCGTGCGTGCGCCGCGCCTCTTGCTGCTGGACGAACCCACCAGCGCGCTCGACCTGCGCTGGCAGCTGCAGGTGCTGCAGGCCGTGCGCGCCCTGGTGCGGCAACAGGGCGCCATCGGCCTGGTGGCCGTGCACGACCTGAACCTGGCCCTGCGGTTTTGCCAGCATGTGCTGGTGCTGGGCGGCGGCAACGTGCTGGCGGCCGGCGACCCGGCCGAGGTGCTCACCCCCGCGCTGCTGCAGCGCGCCTATGGCGTACGGGCCCGCGTAGAGCGCTGTTCCGAGGGCCACCTGTTGGTGCTGGCCGATGCGGCGCTGCCGCAATAGCCCCTTCATTTTCCGCACAACAACGACACCCACCCATGATGAGACGCCAGGGCCATGTGCCCACCCCCGAGGCCAGCCGCTACCTGCAGCGCCTGTGCTACCACTTCACCCGCAAGATCCGCGTGGACTACGACGAGCACCGGGGCGAGGCCCACTTCCCCTGGGGCCTGTGTGTGCTGCGCGCCGACAGCGAAGCGCTGCACTTCGACTGCAGCGCCGAGGACGATGCCAGCCTGGCGCGGGTGCAGTTCGCCATCGACTCGCATGTGGAGCTGTTCTCGCGCAAGAGCCCTGTGGCCGTGGACTGGCAGCCCGTGCAGGCCGGGTAGCCATGCGCCGGGCCTTCGGGTCCGAAGGGCGTCCTGGGGTGGCCCGATACCGCAAATGGCAGGCTTTGACCTGCCAGATCGGAAGATGGCCAGCCCGCCAGCTTTCTAGGATGTGACATTTTGTTAACAACCCGCGTGCAAAGGAGCGCACCGGGACCCCGTCACGCCATGGCATCCTCCGCAAGCACCACCGCCCCCACAGCCCACCCGCCGCGCCCCTTTGCCGTTCCACAGCGCGGCTCCAGCGTGGCTGGCAAGGCCTACTGGGCCATGGCGCAAAGGGTGGCCTTGACGGCAGCGGCCATCGACTGTGGGTACATCGCGCTTTTCCTCTGGCTGGGATCGCTGCCGCTGGCGCTGGTCAACGTGGGCAGCATCGCGATGTACCTGGTCGCGCATGCGCTCATCCAGCGGCGGCACAACACGGCGGGCATCCTGCTGATCTGGCTGGAGGTGGTTGCCCATTCGGCGCTGGGTTCGCTGCTGGTGGGTTGGGACAGCGGTTTTCACTACTACCTGCTGCTGTTCATCCCGGCCGTCGTGATTGCCAACTCTGGCCGCTATGCCGCGCCGATCGTGCTGGCGTTGCTGGCCTATTACCTGGGCCTGCGCTGGGCCTGCGACCACTGGGGCGCCCTGGCGCCGCTGGCGGGCAAGGGGCAGCAGATCGTCAACGCCATCCACGTCTGCGTGGTGTTTGGCATGTTTGCGGCGCTGGCCGCGTTCTACCGTCGCACTATCCTCATCGCCGAAAACCGCTTGCTCAAACAGGCCACGCTGGATGCCCTGACCGGGCTGAACAACCGCGCCCATTTCTACACCCTGGCAGGGCATACGCTGGCGCGCATCCAGCGCACGGGCGAGCCGGTCGCGCTGCTGCTGTGCGACATCGACCACTTCAAGCAGGTCAACGACCGCCATGGCCATGCCACGGGCGACCAGGTGCTGGTGACGGTGGCGGGGGTGCTCTCCCGCAACCTGCGCGAGAGCGATGTAATCGCCCGCTGGGGCGGCGAGGAGTTTCTGGCGCTGATGCCTGCCAGCCCCCTGGCCTCTGCGCTGGAGGTGGCAGAGCGCATCCGGGTGGCCATCGAACAGACCACCGTGCACCACCAGAACAACCCGGTGCCGCTGACCATGTCTTTCGGGGTGGTGCAGGTGGCCAGCGGCGACGACCTGCAGGCCGCCATTGCACGGGCCGACAAGGCGCTGTACCAAAGCAAACACGGCGGCCGCAACCGCGTCACGGTGGGCTGACGCCCGGTGGTTGGCACCGCGCCCCGGCCTGCGCCTGCGGTGCCGCCGATCCTGGGTCAGCCGTTCCTGCGTGCCGCTTCGTACAGCCCCTGCACCTTGGGCACGTTCTGCTCCAGTTCCTTGATGCGCGCAGGCCCCGAGGGGTGGGTGGACAGGAACGCCAGCCCGCCCTGCTTGCTGCCGGTGGCGTTGCCCATCTTCTGCCACAGGCTGACGGCCGCCGACGGCTGGTAGCCGCCGCGCGCGGCCAGCTCCAGGCCCACCAGGTCGGCCTCGCTCTCGTCCGAGCGGCTGAACTGCAGCGTGAGCAGTTGCCCGCCCAGCCCGGCCGCCGCCTGGCCCAGGTCGCCCAGGCCCAGCAGCTGCGAGCCCAGGCGCAGTGCCAGGTTGGTGCCCTGCGTCTTGGCAATGCGCTCGCGCGCGTGTTCGCGCAGCGCATGGGCCATTTCGTGGCCCATGATCATCGCGGCCTCGTCGTCGGTGAGCTTGAGCTGGTCAAGGATGCCGGTATAGAACGCGATCTTGCCGCCGGGCATGCAGAACGCATTGATCTGCTGGCTACCGATGAGGTTGACCTCCCAGCGCCATTGCTTGGCACGGTCGTTCCACGGCGTGGTGAACGGGATCAGCCGCTTGGCGATGGCGTGCAGGCGCTGCAGCTGGGGGTGGTTGTCGGGGGCCAGCGCACGTTTGGCGCGGGCCTGCTCCAGCATCTGGCGGTACTGCTGGGCGGCGGAGTTTTCGAGCGTCTCGGCGGGCACCAGCTTGCGCAGGCTGGAGGACGAGCCCACGTCCACCTGCGCCATCACCGGCGTGGCGGCGGCTGCACCCGCCGCCAGCAAAAAGGCCCGGCGTGCGGACCAGGGGGACGAGGGTGCGACAGAAGGGGTGGGGCAAAAGAGGCACATACCAGGAACACCTGAAGGAATAATGGGCGGCGCTGACCGACCCTGTGGTTTGCAGCAGCGTCTGCCACCCAGATGGAGGCAACGGGGCTGGGCGACAAGGGTGTCGGCGATGATAGACAAAACCCCCGCCCGCCCATGTCAGACACCTCCACGTCCTCCTCCCCCAGCATTTCGCCCGAAAAACCCGCCCGCACCCCCTGGCTGCAAACGCTGCGCGTGTACCTGGAGCCCGCCAGCCTGCGCATGCTCACGCTCGGGTTCTCGGCCGGGCTGCCGCTGCTGCTGGTGCTGGGCACGCTCTCGTTCCGCCTGCGCGAGGCGGGTATCGACCGCAGCACCATCGGCTACCTCAGCTGGGTGGGCCTGGCCTATGGCTTCAAGTGGGTGTGGGCGCCGCTGGTGGACCGCATGCCCATCCCCCTGCTCACACCCACGCTGGGGCGGCGGCGCAGCTGGCTGCTGCTGGCGCAGATGGTGATCGTGGCGGGCCTGGTGGGCATGGCGCTGGCCGACCCGCGCCACACGCTCGGGCCCATCGTGTGGTGCGCGCTGGCCGTGGCCTTTGGCTCAGCCACGCAGGACATTGCGCTCGACGCCTTTCGCATCGAGTCGGCCGATGCCAACCACCAGGCGGCGCTGGCGGCGTCGTACCAGACAGGCTACCGGCTGGCGATGATCTGGGCCGGTGCGGGGGTGCTGTGGATCGCGGCACGCGCCGAGGTTGCGCCCGCCGTAGGCCAGGCCGTGCTGCAGGGCGTTGTACAGGGCGCGGCACAAGGCGCCGTGGCGTACCAGAACGGCGCCTGGCAAACCGCCTATCTGGTGATGGCGGCGTCCATGGCCGTGGGCGTGGTCACCGTGCTGTTCTCGCGCGAGCCCGCGCCGGTGGCACTGCCCCCGGCCAAGAACGCCGCCGAGTGGATCCAGGGCGCGCTGGTGGCGCCATTTGCCGATTTTCTGCGCCGCTACGGCTGGCATGCGGCACTGATCCTCGCCCTCATCGCCGTCTACCGCATCAGCGATGTGGTCATGGGCATCATGGCCAACCCGTTCTATGTGGACATGGGCTTCACCAAGGACGAGGTGGCCGCCGTGACCAAGGTCTACGGCGTGATCATGACGTTGGCAGGCGCCTTCGTGGGCGGCGTGTTGTCGATGCGCTTCGGCGTGATGCGCATCCTGATGCTGGGCGCGATCCTGAGCGCGGGCAGCAACCTGCTGTTTGCGTGGCTCGCGGGCCACGGGCACGACGTGACGGCGCTGATTGCCGTGGTCTCGGCCGACAACCTGGCCAGCGGCATCGCCTCGGCCGCGTTCATCGCCTACCTGTCGAGCCTGACCAATGTGAGCTACTCGGCTACGCAGTACGCGCTGTTCAGCTCCATGATGCTGCTGCTGCCGAAGTTTGTGGCGGGCTTCTCGGGCGACTACGTGGATGCGTTTGGCTACGCCCACTTCTTCACATCAACGGCGCTGCTGGGGCTGCCGGTGCTGGTGCTGGTGTGGCTGGCGTCCAGAGTCAAAACAGCCTCCTCCGCGCCATGATAAAGCGCTTATAGCTATCAATTTTGAAGCAATCCGTTTACCCAAACTTTACGGAAGCGACAACACGGCGAGACGCCCCACGGAGAGCATGAATCCATGAGTTCCCAACTGCTGATGATCGAAGACGATGCCCGCCTCGCGCAGATGGTGGGCGAGTACCTGGGCCAGTCGGGCCTGCAGGTCACGCACCGTGCGGACGGCAAAAGTGGCCTGGCGCAGTTGCAGGGGCCCGATGCCGGGCCGTTGCCTGATCTGGTGATCCTGGACCTGATGCTGCCCGACATGGACGGGCTGGAGGTGTGCCGCCGCATCCGCTCGCTGCAGGGCCATGCGGCGCAGGTGCCGGTGCTCATGCTCACTGCCAAGGGCGACCCCATGGACCGCATCATTGGCCTGGAACTGGGCGCCGACGACTACCTGCCCAAGCCTTTTGAACCGCGCGAGCTGCTGGCCCGCATCCGCGCCATCCTGCGCCGCCGCACCGATGGCGGCAGTGCAGCGGCGGCCACGCAGGTGCTGCGCTTCGGCACGCTGGAGATCGACCGCGACGCACGCACGGTCACGGTAGCGGGCGAACCGGCCGACCTGACCTCCTACCAGTTCGACCTGCTGGTGGCCCTGGCCGAACGCGCGGGCCGCGTGCTCACGCGCGACCAGATCATGGAGGCCGTGCGCGGCCGCGAGCTGGAGGCGTTTGACCGCAGCATCGACGTGCACATGGGCCGCATCCGTGCAGCCATCGAGCAGGACGCCAAGAACCCCCGGCGCATCCTCACGGTGCGCGGCGTCGGTTATGTCTTTGCCAAACAGCAGGACTAGCCGGGTGTCCCTGTCCACCCCCTTCTCCCGCCGCCTGTACCTGCGCATCTGGCTGGCTGTGGTCGGCGGCATTGCGGTGCTGACCCTGACCGTGGGCTGGGCCTGGCGCATGGCGGAGGAGCAGAAGGCACAGACCAACCAGCCTTTTGTGCCCCCCTCGCGCGAGATGGCGCTGCGCGACCCCTCGGGCAAACTGCTGCTGCGCGGCATGGCCACGCGCCAGCCCGCCGAACCCGGGGAGGGCGTGGAATTCCGCATCGAATCCGACACCGGCCAGACCTACACCCTGCAGATGGCGCCCCGCCAGCCGCGCGGCGAATGGGCAGGCGGACGGCCGGGCGGCGGGCCCAACCAGGGCTGGGCCGCGTTCTGGACGCGCCCGCCGTTTGGTTTCTTGTGGCTCCTGGGCATCGTGAGCCTGGCAGTGGCGGTGGGGGTGTACCCCATCATCCGCCGCCTCACGCAGCGGCTCGAAGCCCTGCAGCGCAGCGTGCAGAAGTTTGGCGAGGGCGACCTCTCGGTGCGGGTGCCCGAGCAGGGGCAGGACGAGGTGGCCGACCTGGCGCGCCAGTTCAACGCCGCCGCCGAGCGGGTGGAAAACCTGGTCAAGTCGCACAAGTCGCTGCTGGCCAATGCCTCGCACGAGCTGCGCTCGCCGCTCACCCGCATCCGCATGGGGCTGGAGCTGATGGGTGGCCAGCAGCCCTCGCCCGCATTCCGCGCCGAGATCTTGCGCAACATCGCCGAGCTGGACCAGCTGGTGGACGAGATCCTGCTGGCCAGCCGCCTCGATGCGCGCGAGGCCGATGTGGGCACGGTGGAGCTGGTGGACCTGATTGGCCTGGCCGCCGAGGAATGCGCCCGCGTGGACGCCGACCTGGACGTGAGCGCGAGCCCCGATTCGCTGGAGGTGCGCGGTGTGGCCAAGCTGCTGCGCCGGGCCCTGCGCAACCTGCTGGAAAACGCGCGCCGCTACAGCACCGGCGAGATCACGGTGGTGGTGCACCGCCGCCAAGGCCGCGCCGAGGTGCATGTGTGCGACCACGGCCCGGGCGTGCCGCCCAGCCAGCGCGAGCGCATCTTCGAGCCCTTCTACCGCCTGCCGGGCGCCAGCGAACGCGCAGGCGGCGTGGGCCTGGGGCTGGCGCTGGTGCGCTCGATTGCCGGGCGCCACCAGGGCACCGTGCACTGCCAGGACCGGCCCGATGGCGAGCACGGCGCCTGTTTTGTGCTGACCCTGCCGCTGGCGCCTGGCGCCCACTGATGTACGCAGGCTCTGGGCGCGTTCAGTGCCCCGTGGGCAATGGCCACCGCCAGGCCATGGCCGCATACACCACCGCCCCCACCCCCAGCGCCGCTGCCGCCACGCCCAGCCCGTACACAAAGCCCTGGCCCTGCGTGGCCGCGTGGTGCAACATCCAGGCCACCATGGGCGGGCCCACGATCTGGCCAATGCCATAGGCGGCAGTGAGCAGGCCCGGAAAACTGTCGCCCGCTGCAGGCCACACCCGCCGCGCTTCTTGCAAGGCATAGAAAGTGATGGCCGTGAACGGCAGGCCCAGCAGCAGGCTGCCCAGCGCAAAACCCAGAGGCCCTGGCCACACCAGGCTGAGCGCAATCGCCCCGGCCTGCACCGCATAGGCTGCCATGAGCAGCCAGCGCCGGTCCCACGCAGCGGGCGTGCGCGTGGATAGCAACGCCCCCAGCGCCACACCCGCGCCAAACAGCGGCCAGAAGAGGTCGGGCCAGGGCGACCCCGCAGGCAGTGCGGCGCGCGCAATCACGGGCAGAAAAGTGGCCGTGACGATGTAGCCCAGCCCTGCCAGTCCATACGCCAATGTGAGCCCCGTGCGCGCCAGCGGGCCCTGGCCCGGCAGCGCAAGGCCTGATGTCTGCGCTGCAGCCGCAGGGGCTGGCAAGGCCAGGCCCTGCAGCACGGGCCAGATGGCGGTGCACAGGCCCACGCTCAGCACGCCAAACACGGCCCACCCGGCGGCGGCGGGCCAGCCCAGCGCCACCATGGCACTGGCCGAAAGCCCCGTGAGCACAATGCCCAGCCCGGGCCCGCAAAAGATCAGCCCGCCCAGGGCAGCCTGGCCCAGCGCCACCAGCCGCACCATGCACCACACCGAGACGTTGAGGAACACCAGCGCACTGGCCACGCCCGCCGCAAAGCGCAGCGCGGGCCAGGCGCCCGGCAACGGCAGTGCCATGCCCAGCGTGAGCAGCACCGTGGCGGCCAGCCCCCAGCGCGCCAGCCGCACCGCATGCCACCGCTGCCGCGCACGCGGCGCCACCCAGGGCAGCGCCATGCAGGCCAGCGCGCCGATCAGATAGCCCAGGTAGTTGGCCGTGGCCAGCCAGCTGCCGCCCGCGAGCGTCACCACACCATCGTGCAGCATCATGGGCAGCAGCGGCGTGAATGCAAACCGCCCGATGCCCATGGCCACGGCCAGCGCGGCCATGCCTGCCAGTGCCACCGCCAGCGGGCGCTGCGGCGGGGGCAAGGCGGTGGGGGGTTCCAGGCGGTCAGGTTCGTGCATACGATTCTTTTTTGAGATATATTTTCTTTAAATCATCTCACAAAGAGAATATTCATGGACCTCACCGCCCTGGAGATTTTCCGCGCCGTGGCGCAGGAAGGCAGCGTGACCCGCGCGGCCGAGCGGCTGGGCCGGGTGCAGTCCAACGTGACCACGCGCGTGCAGCAGCTCGAAGAACAGCTGGGTGCCACGCTGTTCCTGCGCGAGGGCAAGCGCATGGTGCCCACGCCTGCGGGCGAATCGCTGCGCGGCTATGCCGACCGCCTGCTGGCGCTGGCCGAGGAGGCCCGCCAGTCGGTGCACCCCCACGAGCCCGGCGGCCGCCTGCGCCTGGGCGCCATGGAAAGCACGGCCGCCGCGCGCCTGCCCCAGCCGCTGGCGCAGCTGCACGCGCAGTGGCCTGGGCTGGTGCTGGAGCTGTCCACCGCGCCCTCGCGCCAGCTGGTGGAGCAGGTGCTGGCCCACCAGATCGACTGCGCGCTGGTGGCCTGGCCGCCGCCGGGCATCGATGCCGACGCCCCGTTGGAACACACCGCCATGTTCACCGAACCCCTGCTGCTGGCATTGCCCGCCGACCACCCGCCTGTGCACACGCCGCAGGACCTGCAACTGGACACCCTGGCCGCGTTCAGCAACGGCTGCACCTACCGCCGCATGGGCGAGTCCTTCTTGCAGCAAAAAAGCGGCAGCCCGCCGCGCGTGCTGGAGCTGGCCTCGTACCACGCCATCCTGGCCTGTGTGGCTGCCGGGCGCTGCGCGGGCGTGGTGCCGCAGGCCGTGATCGACCTGATGCGCGAGCCGCCCGCCCTGCGGTGGGTGCCGCTGGGCCGTTGCGACACGGTGCTGGTCACGCGGCGCGGCTACCAGTCGCCTGCGCTGCAGGCCCTGCGGGCGGCGCTGTGGGCCAGCGCAGCCCGCCCTGCCCCTTCCATCGCCTGAACCATCTCACCAGGAGTTGCCCATGCCTTCGTTCCCTCTCACCACCCGCCTGGGCCTTGCCCTGCCCATCATCCAGGGGCCCATGACGGGCTCGGACACGCACGCACTCGCGGCTGCCGTGTCGCAGGCTGGCGGCCTGGGCATGCTGGGCTGCGGCATGCGCTCGCCCGCCGCCATGGCCGAGGCCGCCGCCGAGGTGCGCCGCCGCACCGACCGGCCCTTTGGCATGAACCTGTTCGTGCAGGCCACGCCCACCCCCGACGAGGCCACGGTGTTGGCCGCGCTGCAGCGCCTGGCGCCGTTCTATGCCGAATTCGGACTGGTGCCCGAGCGGCCCGCGCAGTGGTGCGAGGACTTCGGCGCGCAGTTCGAGGCCCTGGTGGCCGCACGCCCGGCGGTGGCCAGCTTCACCTTCGGCATCCTCTCGGCCGCGCAGGTGGCGCGGCTGCAGGCTGTGGGCAGCACAGTGATCGGCACCGCCACCACCGTGGCCGAGGCCCGCGCCTGGGCCGCCGTGGGGGCGGATGCGGTCTGCGCCTCGGGCATGGAATCGGGCGGGCACCGGGGCACCTTCCTGTCGCCCGGCCACGAGGCGCCGCCTGCGGGCGGGCCGTCGGTGGACGACTTCGAGGCCAGCATGCTGGGCACGCTGACGCTGGTGCGCCAGTGTGTGGCCGCGCTGCCGTCCACGCCCATCATCGCGGCGGGCGGCATCATGGACGGGCGCGGCATTGCCGGTGCGCTGGCCCTGGGCGCCCAGGCGGTGCAGATGGGCACGGCGTTCCTGACCTGCCCCGAGTCGGGCATCGGCCCCGCCTACCGCCAGGCGCTGACGCAGGCCGGGCCCACGGACACCCGCACCACGCGCATCTTTTCGGGACGGCCCGCGCGGGGCATCGTCAACACCATGATGGATGCCCTGCGGGCCGACGAGCGCAGCGTGCCCCCCTACCCCGTGCAGAACGCGCTCACGGGCGCACTGCGCCGCGCCGCAGCCCAGGCGGGCCGGGCCGATCATTTGTCGCTGTGGGCAGGCCAGGGCGTGGCCCAGGTGCGGCCCATGCCTGCGGCCGAGCTGGTGGCGATGCTGGCGCAGGAGCTACAGGCAGCCAGCGCCTGAGATTTGCTATATTTTTAATAGCTCGCAGCGCTTATCCATCGCGCGCAAGCGGCCGTTTTGGCCACGATTTTTGGACCTGCCCCGTCAGTTTTTCCAGGGCAGCTCGCGTGCGGGCCCCTGAATGACCGGCGCCTGGGCATTCAGGGTTTCGCCCGCCAGCACGCGCTCGTACATGCGCAGGTAGTTGCGTGCCATGCGCTCGGCGCCAAAGTGCTCCACCACATGCTGGTGGCAGGCGCGGGCATCAAAGCGGTTGTTGCGCACCGCCTCGGCCAGCACGGCTGCTTCGGCCGACAGCACGCCGCAGTGCAGGGGCACCAGCTCGGGCAGCGCCCCGTAAGGCGTGGAGAACACCGGGCAGCCGAAGTACAGGCTCTCGATCACCGCCAGCCCGAAAGGCTCGTGCCAGCGCACGGGAAAGATCAGCCCGCGCGAGGCGTTGAGCAGGCCCGTTTTCTGCGTGCCGCCCACCATGCCGTGGAAGTGGATCTTGCGCGACAGCGTCCAGCGGAAGCCGCGCTTGAAGTTGATGCGGTCGCCGCCCAGCACGTCCAGCTCCACGCCCGCGAGCTTGGCCACCTTGATGGCGCCGCGCACGTTCTTCACGCCCCAGGCCGCCTTGCCCAGGAAGTGGTAGCGCGGGCGCGGCAGGCTGAAATCGACCGGGCCGTAGCCCGACCAGTCCAGCCCGTTGTAGACGAACTCGCTGGAGCCATAGCGCGCCGCATGGTCGCGCGAGAGGAACACCGTGTTGCGCGGCAGCGGCTTGGGCTTGCGCGCATTGCCATGTTCGGTCACCAGGTAAGGCTTGGCCAGCTCGGTGCGCGGGTTGAACTGGAAATGCGTGATGTCCACGTCGGCCGGGATCTGGCCCTCCCAGGGTTCGTCGGGCCGGATGGGCAGCACCTGGCCAAAGTCGCAAGTCGAGCCCTCGGGCACCAGGTAGCTCACGCGGTGGCCCTGCTGCACCAGGGTCTTGCCCAAGTCCCAGATCACGCGCTCTGTGCCGCCGTAGCCGTAGACGGGGATGGGGGAGTTGTTGACCAGCAGGATGTGCATCAAAAAGACCTCTCGTCTGGATTTTCCAGGGCGCTGCCCGCTATCCGCCGCCCATGAAACTGGCGCGCACCAAGCCAGGGCAGCAAGCCAAGGTCCGCCCCGCAGCGAGGGCTGCGTCCCCCTGCCCGCATTGCGCAGCAATGCGAGAGCGGGGGGAAGGCGCGAAGCGGCTCAGGGGGGTGTCGCTTCATCTCACAGAGGACGGGGGCAGCCCAGGCGGGCGCGGCGCTGGTGCAGCGCCGCCAGCACCAGGGGGCACATGAACAGGTAGAACATGTTGCCGCTGTTGTGGGCCAGGAACACCTGCGTGAGGCCAAAGCCGATGTACGACAGCGGCAGCAGCACACCCACCAGGCACAGCGACAGCGATTCGCGGTCCATCTTGCCCTGGGCATCGCGGATGCGCTGCGCCGTGGGCCAGAACATCGCCAGCGGAATGCCATAAAAAGCCATCAGCAGCAGCACGCCGGGCAGACCGCGCTTGGCAAACAGGTCCAGGATTTCGTTGTGTGCGTGGCCAAATTCGAGCACCACGGGGTGCGCTTGCCCGGCCGCCACGCGCCGGGCCTTCTCTTCAGCGTAGCCCGCCCGGCCCCAGCCGGTGAGGGGGCGGTCCCAGCCCATCTGCCAGGCCAGGCCCCAGTGCGCCAGGCGCTGGCCCACCGAACTGCGGCCATCGCCATGCTGCTGGTAGGTCTGCATTTCCTGGCGTGCTTCGTCCACCCGCAATTCCACCGCCGGCACCTGCGACAACGCTGCCGCCGCCACGAACAGCGCACACAGGCCCCAGTACACCCGGCGCTGCCCGGTGGTGCGCACCAGCAGCCAGGCGCACGCTGGCAGCAGCAGCACCAGCGCCAGCCAGCCACCGCGCGACTGTGACAGCACCGATCCGGCCACCCCCAGCGCGATGGCACTGGCCAGCAACAGACGCTGCCACAGCACCCAGCGCCGCCACTGCGCCACCAGCAGCAGGCCGCTCATCACCGCCAGCAGCATGCTCAGGTTGCCGTACTGGATGGCGTTAGTGAAACCGTTGGCGCGCGGCAGGCCCATGACATAGGTCTGGTAGAGCCCCACGAGCCCGCTGCCCACGGCCCCCACCGCAATGCCCATCCACAGCCAGGCAGCACGGGGCTGGAAGGTCATCAGATAAAAAATGCAGGGCAGGGCCAGCAGGTACTTGACCGGCCGGTCCATGCTGCCCCAGCCCCAGGCGGCCCCCACGTCCAGGAGCCACAGCGCTGCCATGCAGGAAAACGCGGCCGTGAGCCACCATGCGGTGCGCGGTGCCGGGCGACGCCACCACACCGGGGCGCTTGCCAGCGCGGCCAGCAGCAGCAGGGCTGCGCCGTACGAATACCCCGAGGGCACACACAGCGCCAAGCCCGGAACCATGAAGGCCCCGATGCTCGCGCAGCGCCCCCACCAGTGTTGTGCACCCTTCAACGGATCACCTTGTCGGTCAGGCTGTCACGGTCATAGTGCAGGGCGGCGTAGCGAAAGAAGCCCTCCAGCGCCACAAACAGACAATACAGAAACCCGGCCCCGCCACACAGAAACCCCAGGCGGAACACATACAGCCGCAGGAACATGGAGAGCCCCGACGCCAGGCCACGCAGCACGCCGCCGCGCTGGCCCTTCTCGGCGCGCTTGGCGGCGCCCAGCATCACGTACTGCGTGAGCTTTTCCAGGCTGCCCCGCACCGTGGTGCGGGAGTAATGCAGCAGCCGCGCCCGGATCAAGCGACGCGGCACCGCCCCGCCACCGGGCAGCGGGAGCAGTTCTGCCTGCTCGTGCACCACCCCGGTGAACTCCTTGACCAGCGCGCGCACGAACAGGCGCTCGATCTGCGACTGCGAGCGGAAATACTTCAGTTCGTGCCCGTAGGCCACCATGCGCCAGCGGATGCTCCAGACAGCCTGTTCGCCCGAGCGCACGATGGCCTGCAGCTCCTGGGCGAACGCAGGCGTCATCACCTCGTCGGCGTCGAGAAAAAACACGTAGTCGCCGCGTGAATGCGCAAGCAGCCGGTTGCGCTGCACGGCAAAACCCTGCCAGTCGGGGTGGCTGTGGACTTCCGCACCCAGGCCCCGGGCAAGGGCCACGGTGTTGTCCGTGCTGCCGCTGTCCACCACCAGGAGCTGGTCGGCAAACGCGGCACTTTTCAGGCAGGCCTCAATGCGGTGCGCCTCGTTGTGGGTCAACACCGCCACGGTCAACGTGGGCGGCGCCGATGCGCCGCCGGTTCCTGCGGGCATCAATCAATGACCAGCGTGTACGTGCTCACCAGCCTTGAGGCGGTACACCGTGCCGCAGTACGGGCACTTGGCCTCGCCGGTACGGGCCACGTCCAGGTACACCTTGGGGTGGCTGTTCCAGAGCTTCATGTCGGCCTTGGGGCTGGGGCAGAAAACGCCGCCCTGGGCGTTCAGGTCCTTGGCCAGGAGTTCAACGGTTGCTTGCGACATGTTCTTCAGACCTTGGTGAGCCAGTGGGCGTATTTGGGATTGCGGCCGCCGACGATGTCGAAGAAGGCGCTCTGGATTTTTTCGGTGATCGGGCCGCGCGATCCGCTGCCCAGCTCGATCCGGTCGAGTTCGCGGATGGGCGTGACTTCAGCGGCCGTGCCGGTGAAGAAGGCTTCGTCGGCGATGTAGACCTCGTCGCGCGTGATGCGCTTTTGCACGATCTCCAGGCCCAGGTCCTTCGCGATGTGGAACACCGTGTTGCGGGTAATGCCGTTGAGGGCACCAGCCGAGAGGTCGGGCGTGTAGATCACGCCGTTCTTGATGACAAAAATGTTCTCGCCCGCGCCTTCGGACACAAAACCCGAGCTGTCCAGCAGCAGGGCTTCGTCGTAGCCGTCGTCCGGCGCTTCCATGTTGGCCAGGATGGAGTTGGTGTAGTTGCTCACCGCCTTGGCCTGCGTCATCGTGATGTTGACGTGGTGGCGGGTGTAGCTGCTGGTCTTGACACGGATGCCGCGCTTGAGGCCTTCCTCGCCCAGGTAGGCGCCCCAGGCCCAGGCCGCGACCATCAGGTGGATCTGGTTGCCCTTGGGCGAAACACCCAGCTTTTGCGAGCCGATCCAGGTCAATGGGCGCAGATAGCAGGATTCGAGCTTGTTCTCACGCACCACGGCCTTCTGGGCCTCGTTCACTTCTTCCTTGGTGAACGGGATCTTCATGCGCAGGATCTTGGCGCTGTTGAAGAGGCGGTCGGTGTGCTCTTCGAGGCGGAAAATGGCCGTGCCGTTGGCGGTGTTGTAGGCGCGCACGCCTTCGAAGGCGCCGCAGCCGTAATGCAGGGTGTGGGTCAGCACATGGATCTTGGCGTCGCGCCAATCGACCATCTGGCCGTCCATCCAGATCTTGCCGTCACGGTCGGCCATCGAGGGAACTACGGGGCTCATGGGAATCCTTTGGTTGCTGTGGGTCGCAAAACCGGGATTTTACGGGCCCCCAGCCCACCGGGAAGCGCCGCACGAGGGTGCAGTGCAGCAAATCTGCCCGATCAGGGCCGCGATGTCATCCGGCCTGCGGCGGCGTGTCGGCATCCGCCCCAGGCCGCTCCAGCGTCCACTTCACCAGCTTGCCCTGCCGGAATTCGCAGGTCACATGCGAGCGCGTGCCATCGGTCCAGCGGTAAATCTCCGGGTCCGCGCCTTCGGCAGACCGCAGCTCGCCCAGCGCCTGCGTCATGGCCACCACATGCATCAGATTCACGCCCTCGGCCAGCCGGGCATTGAGCATGACCGCACTGCCCACATAGCCGATGGGCCGCTTGGCGGCCTTCTTCATCACATTCACCAGCCGCGTGAAATGCAGCAGGGCCCACATGACCAGCCCGCCCACCACCGCCGCCACACCGGCCCAGCCGTAGGCTGTAAAACCAAACCCGACCAGGGCCACCGCCCCCAGGGGCACCAGGATATTGCGCAGATTCATAGGCTGGGATTGTCTTACGGCCTCAACCGTGTGTGGCTGTGGGCATTGCTTACAAGCCCCGCACCACGTTCATCGCCTCCTCCACCCGCTCCACCGCGTGGATGGTGAGGCCCTCGATGGGCTTTTTGGGCGCATTGGCCTTGGGCACCACGGCCACGCTGAAGCCCAGTTTGGCGGCCTCTTTCAGGCGTTCCTGGCCGCGCGGTGCGGGGCGCACCTCGCCCGCCAGCCCCACCTCGCCAAAAGCGATGAAGCCCTTGGGCAGTGGCTTGCCACGCAGGCTGGACGTAATGGACAGCATGACGGCCAGGTCGGCGGCCGGTTCGCTGATGCGCACACCGCCCACCGCGTTCACAAACACATCCTGGTCCATGCAGGCCACGCCCGCGTGGCGGTGCAGCACGGCCAGCAGCATGGCCAGGCGGTCCTTGTCCAGGCCCACCGACAGGCGCCGGGGGCTGGGGCCGCCGCTGTCCACCAGCGCCTGAATCTCCACCAGCATGGGGCGCGTGCCTTCCAGCGTGACCATCACGCAGCTGCCGGGCACCGGCTCGCTGTGCTGGGAGAGGAAGATGGCGCTCGGGTTGCTCACGCCCTTGAGGCCCTTCTCGGTCATGGCGAACACACCGATCTCGTTCACCGCGCCAAAGCGGTTCTTGATGGCGCGCACCAGGCGGAACTGGCTGTGCGTGTCGCCTTCGAAGTACAGCACCGTGTCCACCATGTGCTCCAGCACGCGCGGGCCCGCCAGCGCGCCCTCCTTGGTCACATGGCCCACCAGAATCACGGCGATGCCCGTGCCTTTGGCCATGCGCGTGAGGTGCGCCGCACATTCACGCACCTGGGCGACCGAACCCGGCGCGCTGGTAAGCTGGTCGGAGTAGGTGGTCTGGATGGAGTCGATGACGACAACGGCGGGTTGCGTGGAGTCCACTGTCGCCAAGATCTTTTCGAGCTGGATCTCGGCCAGCAGCTGCACCTGGCTGCCCTCGATGCCCAGGCGGCGCGAGCGCAGCGCCACCTGGGCACCACTTTCCTCGCCTGTCACATACAGCGTGGGCAGGCCCGCGCGCTGCAGTGCGTCCATGGCCTGCAGCAGCAGGGTGGATTTACCAATGCCCGGGTCGCCCCCGATGAGCACCACGCCGCCCTCCACAATGCCGCCGCCGAGCACGCGGTCCAGCTCGTCGATGCCGCTGGGGGTGCGGGCCACGTCCTGGGCCTCGATGGCGGCCAGCGGCATCACGGGCTGCGCGTGGGCCAGGCCTGCATAGCCTTGCGGCGCGCTCAGGCGGTTCTTGCCCGGCCCGGCCTCGGCCACCTGCTCGATCAGCGTGTTCCAGGCGCCGCAGGCCGGGCACTTGCCCAGCCAGCGCGGGCTGGTGCCGCCGCATTCGGTGCAGGTGAAGATGGTTTTGTCTTTGGCCATGGAATGGGGATGGTCGGTGGGCACAGGCGTGGGTGGCCGACTATAGCGGCGCAGGCCCGGGAGTCGGCGCCCCCCTACCAAGCACCTATAGACCCCAGGCGCTGCGCCCCTACGATGGCCCCCCATCCGCTTTGTTCTCTGGCTTCGGCAAGAATGCACGCCATGCACACACCCACCAATTCCTTCAAGCAGGCCCTGGCCCGGGGCGAGGCACAAATCGGCCTGTGGCTGGGCCTGGCCGATGCCTACACCGCAGAAATCCTCGCAGGCACCGGCTACGACTGGCTGCTGGTCGATGGCGAACATGCGCCCAACGACCTGCGCTCCATCTTGCACCAGCTGCAGGCCATTGCCAGCGCCACCAGCGCCCTGCCGCCGGGGGCCCGCGCGCCCCACGCCATTGCACGGGTGCCGGTGGGCGACACCGCCCTCATCAAGCAGTACCTCGACATCGGCGCACAAACCCTGCTGGTGCCCATGGTGGACACGCCCGAGCAGGCCCAGCAGCTGGTGCGCGCCACGCGCTATGCGCCCGAAGGCGTGCGTGGCATGGGCAGCGCGCTCGCCCGCTCGTCGCGCTGGCAGGCGTACCCGCAGTACGTGCACGAGGCGAACCAGCAGATCTGCCTGCTGGTGCAGGCCGAGACGGTAGAAGCAATGGCGAACCTCGACGCGATTGCCGCCACCCCCGGCGTGGACGGCGTGTTCATCGGCCCGGCCGACCTGTCGGCCTCGATGGGCCACCCGGGCAACCCGGCGCACCCCGATGTGCAAGCCGCCATCCACGACGGCATAACGCGCATCCTGCGCGCGGGCAAGGCGCCGGGCATCCTGGCCACCAACGAGGCGCAGGCGCGCCAGTGGCTGGCGGCCGGTGCGCTGTTTGTGGCCGTGGGCGTGGACACCATGCTGCTGACCAGCGCTGCGCAGAATCTGCTGGCGCGCTTTCGCACCGGCACGGATGCCGCTGCCGCACCACGGCCCGCAGGCTACTAGCCCTTCTCTTCCAGACAAGACACAACAACAAGCAAGGATCGACAAGCATGAAAGCATGTATCTACGGCGCGGGCGCCATTGGCGGCTGGCTGGGCGTGGCCCTGGCACAGGCGGGCAGCCCGTTGAGCCTGGTCGCACGTGGCGCCACGCTGGCAGCGTTGCAGGCCGACGGCCTGCGCCTGCGGCGCCCCGACGGCTCGGTGGCCCAGGTGGCGGTGGCGGCCGCAGCCGACCCGGCGGCCCTGGGCGTGCAGGACCTGGTGGTGGTGGCCGTGAAAGCGCCCGGCCTGCCCGATGTGGCGCGCGCCATGGCCCCACTGATCGGGCCGGACACCATCGTGCTCACGGCCATGAACGGAGTGCCCTGGTGGTTTCTGGATGGTTTTGGCGGCGCCGCGCAGGGCCGTGCGCTCGAATCCGTGGACGCGGGCGGTGTGATCGCCAGCGCCATCCCCACGCCCCATGTGGTGGGCAGCGTGGTGCACACCAGCTGCTCGCTGGAGGCCCCGGGCTTCGTGAAGCAACACTTTGGCAACCGCCTGATCGTCGGCGAGCCGAGCGGCCACCGCAGCGCACGCCTGCAGGCCCTGGCCGAGACGCTGCAGCGCGGCGGCATCGACGTGGAGGTGAGCGACTGCATCCAGAAGGACATCTGGTTCAAGCTCTGGGGCAACCTCACCATTAACCCCATCAGCGCCCTCACCGGCGCCACCACTGACCGCATCCTGGACGACGAGCTGGTGCGGGGGTTTGTGTCACACGTGATGCTCGAAGCCAAGGCGATTGGCGAAAAGCTGGGCCTGCCGATTGACCAGCAGCCCGAGGACCGCCACGCCGTCACGCGCAAGCTGGGCGCGTTCAAGACCTCGATGCTGCAGGACGTGGAAGCGAACAAGCCCATGGAGATCGACGCCCTGGTGGGCGCCGTGCGCGAGCTGGGCCAGATCACCGCCGTGCCCACCCCGCACACCGACGCGCTGCTGGGCCTGGTGCGCCTGATGGCGCGCACGCGCGGCCTGTACTAAAAACTTCAAGCCAAAAAGGCCGTCTGCGCGCAACCCTATTGCCTTATAAGCTACATATTTAATAGCAACCTAACCATGACCACACTCACGCTGTATTACACCCCCGGCACCTGCGCGCAGGCCGTGCGCATCGCTTTGGAAGAAGCGGGCGCTGCCTACGAACTGGTCCGCGTGGACTTCGCCGCAGGCCAGCAGCGCACGCCCGAATACCTGGCCGTGAACCCCAAGGGCCGCGTGCCCGCGCTGGCCACGCCGCAGGGCACGCTGACCGAAACCCCGGCGCTGCTGGCCTATGTGGCGCAGAGCTTTCCAGAGGCGCGCTTGGCGCCCGCCGACGCGCATGGCTTTGCGCGCCTGCAGGAGTTCCACAGCTACCTCGCGTCCACCGTGCACATTGCCCACGCCCACCGCCCCCGCGCCAGCCGCTGGGCCGACGAGCCCGAGGCCCAGGCCGCGATGCAGCGCAAGGTGCCGCAGAACATGACGGAGTGCTTCAACCTCATCGAAAGCCACTACCTGCCGAACGCGGACCAGGGGCCCTGGGTGATGGGCGAGCAGTACACCGTGGCCGACGGCTACCTGTTCACCATCGGTACCTGGCTGCACAGCGATGGCGTGGACATTGCCCAGTTCCCCAAGGTGTTTGCGCACACGCAGCGCATGCTGCAGCGCCCCGCCGTGCAGCGCGCACTGGCCTGATACACCGCCTGCGGACGCAAAAAGCCCCGGTGCTTCGGGTCAGAAGCGCCGGGGCTTTTTGTTGGCAAATTGGATCAGTTCACCTTGAGATACCGCCAGTCGACGCGGTTGTCCGCGCGGTGGATGATCTCCACCTTCTTCGTCCCCGCCCACGGGATCACCTGGTTGTACAGGGGGATGTGCGACACCAGCTCATGCTCCTTGATCAGCGCCTGCTCGATCAGGCCGTTGCGCGTGGCCGTGTCCGTTTCCTTCTTCACGCGCTCGACCAGCGCGTCGATCTGCGGGTCGGAGAAGCGGCCCAGGTTGAAGTTGCCATCCCCACCCGCACCGGGCGAGCGCACCAGCGACTGCAGGCTGTAGAACGCGTCGAATGTGGGCACACCCCAGCCCAGCAGGTAGATGCTGGCTTCGTTGCGCTGGATCATCGGGAAGTAGGTGGCAAACGGCAGCGAGCGCAGCTTGGCCTTCACGCCCACCTTGGCCCAGTGCGCGGTGATGGCCTGGCACAGCTGCTCGTCGTTGATGTAGCGGCCCGCGCTGCACGCAAAGTCCACCTCAAACCCATTGGGGTAGCCCGCGTCGGCCAGCAGCTTCTGCGCGGCCTTGGGGTCGTAGGGGTAGCGCACGTCGGCCTTCTTGGTCCAGCCGTTGACCTGGTTGGCGATCAGCGTGCCGGTGGGCTGGGCCAGGCCACGCAGCACCACACGCTGGATGGACTGGATGTCGATGGACTGGTACAGCGCCTTGCGCACGCGCAGGTCCTTGAGCGGGTTCTTGCCCTTCACGTCCGAGCCGGGCAGCTCCTCGCGGAACTGGTCCAGCCCCAAAAAGATGGTGCGGTACTCGGGCCCTTCGAGCACCTGCAGGTTGGGCGTCTGCTTGATGCGTGCGAGGTCCTGCAGACTGGGGTCGATCACGAAGTCCACCTCACCCGAGAGCAGCGCGGCCGTGCGTGTGGCATCGGCCTTGATCGGGGTGTAGACGATCTCGGTCAGGTTGGTGGGGTACTTGCCCTTGCCCCACCAGTGCGGGTTGGGCTCCAGCACCACGCGCTGGTCGGGCGTCCACTGCTTGAGCTGGTAGGGGCCGGTGCCCAGCGCGTTGCGGTGGGCAAAGGTTTCGTCCTTGGTCTTGATGTCCTTGGGCTCGACCGACTTGTTCTTCTCGGCCCAGGCCTTGCTCAGAATGCGCAGCTCGGTGAGCTGGTTCACCAGCACGGGGTTGGGCAGGTCGGAGTGGATGTCGATGGTGTAGGCATCAACCTTTTCCACGCGGTCAATGCCCTGCGTGTAGACGGCGAAGTTGGAAGTCTTGGCCTTGGCCCGCTCCAGCGAGAACTTGGCATCGTCGGCCGTGAACTCGCTGCCGTCGCTGAACTTCACGCCCTTGCGCAAGGTCAGGCGCAGCTGCGTGGGCTTGATGAGCTTCCACTCGGTGGCGAGCGACGGCTCGGGCTTGAAGGTCTTGCTGTTGTATTCCACCAGCGTGTCGTACACCGCACCGTGCATGGTGTTGTTCACGCCCACGTTCTGGGTGTGGATGTCCCAGGTGGAAATGTCCACCGAGCGGGACCAGCGGAAGGTCTTGGCCTGTGCGGCCAGGGGCAGGGCCGCAACAACGGCGGCGGCCAGGAGAAGGTGTTTGAAGCGCATGGACGGGGGATAGGCAAAACGCCAAAAAATGCTGAATGGCCGCACTATCCCCCAAGCCGCATGAGATGAGAACGAACTTATCGTTCTTAGCTTAGACCCATCACCCCCGCCAACACCAGCATGGTGGTCGCCGTCACCCCGTCCAGCACGCGCCACGCCGCCGGGGTGGCAAACAACGGCGCCAGCCAGCGGGCACCCAGGCCAATCAACAAGAACCACAGCGCACTGGCCAGCGAGCCGCCTGCGGCAAACAGCGCGCGGCCCCAGGCCGGGTATGGGGTGGCCATGGTGCCCAGCAGCACCACGGTGTCCAGGTAAACATGCGGGTTGAGCCAGGTGAGCGCCACCACCGTGGCCAGCGTGCTGCGCAGGCTGGTGCCCGGGCCGCTGGTGGCGACCAGCAACTGGCCGGGGCGCAGCGCCCGCGCGGCCGTCTGTGCCGCATACATCAACAGGAACAGCGCGCCCGCCCAGCGCATGAACTGCGCCCACTCAGGCCGGGCCAGCAGCACGCCGCCCATGCCCCACACGCCCACCTGCAGCAGCACCGCGTCCGACAGCGCACACACCAGCACCACGGGCATCACATGCTCGCGCCGCAGGCCCTGGCGCAGCACAAATGCGTTTTGCGCGCCGATGGCCATGATGAGCATGGCGGTGGATGTGAACCCGTGAACGAAGGCAGTGGAGACCATGGGCACGGATTCTGGCCAAGCGCATGCGTTGACGCCAGCTATACTTTTTAACGATCCGTCAGAATGGCTAACCACCTATGCAACTCGACTCCGCCCAGCTCAACGCCTTTGCCACGGTGATCGATGAGGGCAGCTTCGAGCGGGCGGCGGCCGTGCTGCATGTCACGCGCTCGGCGGTTTCGCAGCGCATCAAGCTGCTGGAAGAGCGTGTGGGCCAGGTGCTGGTGCGCCGAGCCACGCCCTGCACGCCCACCGAGGCGGGCCAGGCGCTGTACCGCCATGCGCGCGAGGTGGCGCTGAGCGAGGCGGACGCGCTGGCCACCATTGGTGGCGGGCAGCACAGCACCACGCGGCTGGCGATTGGCGTGAATGCCGACTCGCTGGCCACCTGGTTCCCCCACGCCATGGCGCAGGCGGCCGAGGGGCAGGCCATCACCTTCGACATCCATGTGGAGGACCAGGACCATTCGGCCAACCTGCTGCGCGAGGGCCGCGTGATGGCCGCCGTGACGGCCGACCCGCAGCCCGTGCAGGGCTGCCAGGTGCTGCCGCTGGGCACGCTGCGCTACCGCGCGCTGGCCAGCCCCACCTTCATGCAGCGCCACTTTGCCCAAGGGGTGAACGCCACCACGCTGGCGCAGGCGCCCATGCTGGTGTTCAACCGCAAGGATGCGCTGCAGGCGCGTTTTGTGGGCCGCATCACGCGCCGCAAGCTCGCACCGCCCGTGCACTGGCTGCCCGAGGCGCATGCCTTCGTCAAAGCCACGCGCGCCAGCCTGGGCTGGGGCATGACGCCCGACCCACTGGTGGAGGATGACCTGAAGACTGGTGCGCTGGTCGAGCTGATTGCGAACAAGCCCGTGGATGTGCCGCTGTACTGGCAATGCTGGCGCCTGAATGTGCAGGCGTTGCAGCACATGACGCAGGCGGTGCAGAAGGCAGCAGCGCTGACGCTGCTGCGCTGAGAGGAAGGGTGGGAGCGCCGACTACGCAGCGCTCGCCAAGTCTTCGTGGTGGTCCGCCGCCCCGCGCTTCCAGTAGGCGGAGATGCGCATGCGCTTCGGGTCCACGCCCGGCTTGGCCAGCATGGCGCGGCGCACAGCGGCCATGTCGCTGTGTTCGCCCGCGGCCCAGACAAAGCCAGCGCCGGTGGGGAGCGACAACGCCTCCACAGCGGCAGGCAGCGCGCTCACCCACTGCAGATCCACCTGCGCCGCGCTGGTCAACACCCGCTGGTCGGCCGGGTTGCTCAGCTGGATGCGCACGGTGGCCACCGCGCTGGCGGGCAGCTCGGCCAGGCGGCGGGCGATGGCGGGCAGCCCGGTTTCGTCGCCCAGCAGCCAGTGCCAATCGAAGCCCGTGGGCACGACCATGCTGCCGCGCGGCCCGGCAATGCCCACCCACTGGCCCACGGTGGCGCGGGCGGCCCAGTCGGTGGCGGGGCCGGCGTCGTGCAGGGCCATTTCAATGTCCAGCTCGCCCAGAGCAGCGTCAAAGCGCGCGGGGGTGTAGTCGCGCAGCACGGGGCGGGGGCCGTCAAACACGGGGCGACCGTCCTGCAGCGTGGGCAAGGGGGGGCGGTCCTGCCCCGGGGAAGGAAGGATGAGCTTGAGGTGGTCGTCAAACCCGGCGCTCACAAAGCCCGCCAGCTCGGGGCCGGCCAGGGTCAGCCGCACAAAGCCGGGGCTGACCTGGGTGCGGCGCACCACCTGGAGGTGGCGGCCCTGCAAAGGGTGGCGAATGCGCTCGATGGCGAGGGAGGGGGCCGTAGCGGCCAGGGGCAGAGGTGCGTTCATGGCGTAAAATGTTGATTTAATCAACCAAATCATCCGCCATTCAGTTGACTTTGTCAACAGATAGCCACGCCATGCCCCCACGCGCCCGCCCCGATGTGTTTGAAGCCCTGCACGACCTGATGCATGCCTACCGGGCGCGCATGGTGCGCGCGATGACCTCCGTGCATCCGGACCTGACCTTCAACGAGGTGCGCGCGCTGAACTTCATTGGGCGCCACCCCGGCGCCACGCAGAAAGAGCTGGTGCGCCACAGTGGCGCCGACAAGGCCCAGGTAGCGCGCATGTTGGGCCTGCTGCAGGACAAGGGCTGGCTGGAGCGCCAGCCGCACGCCGAGGACCGGCGCAGCCTGTGCCTCACGCTGAGCGCCGAGGGCCAGGCGCTGTACCAGGCGCTGCAGACCGCGCGGCAGACCCTGTCGGCCCAGGTGCTGGCGGGCTGCGACGACGCCACCCAGGCGCAGCTGCTGGCCCTGCTGGCGCGGGTGCGGGCCAACCTGGATGCGCTGCCGCCGCTGGAGACTGGCGAGGACTGCGGCCACGGCAGGGGCCGGTCCTCGCGCTAGGGGCCCCTCGGAGGCGCTTCCGACGCTCTTTGAAGGGATTTTTGCCCCAAGCGCTAATGCAACATGCCCTGGCAGCTATCAAATAAGGAGCAAATTAGCGCCCCTGGATCACCCGCAACGCCTCGGGCAGCGAATGCACATGGGGCAGGAAGTGGTCGATGGTGGCGCCCAGCAGCACGGCGCAGACCAGCGCGCCCAGCAGCGGCTTCCAGGTCAGCCGCACGGCGGCGCTGAGCCAGCCCTCGCGCTCCACCCCCACGGCGGCGCGGGCCGTGGCCACCGAGAAGGCGATCTCCACCGCCACCGTGAGCAGCACGTCCCAGCCAAAGAACAGCATGGCAAGCGAGCCCGCGCCCAGAATGAGCGCCGCGCCAATGAGAAAGATGGCCACCACAGGCACGACCACCACCGCGCCCTCATCGGCGCTGCCCAGTGCATCGGCCGCGCCCCCGGCAATGTCGCCCAGCACGCCAGAGTCGCTGCTGGAGCCCCCGCTGGACAGGCCTTGCGTCCACCCGCCCCCAAAGTCCCCCGAGGCGCCACCGCCGCCAAAGTCGCCACCGCCCGTGCGCGGCAGGGGCACCTGGCCGCCACCCGAGGGGCCGTTGCCGCTGGGCCAGGAAATGTCGGGTACATCCACACTGCCATCGCCCGACGGCCCGTCCCGCCGCACCAACCGCGCCGCCCAGGTGCGCAGCACCAGCAGATAGCCGATGTAGCCCACCGACAGCGTGACCAGGTACCGCAGCGCCAGCGAGTCCACGCCCAGCACCATCTGCAGGTGCGAGGTGGCCCACATCAGCAGCAGCGTGAAGCTGCCAATCAGCAACCCATGCCAGCGCAGGCTGTAGCGCTGCTGCAGGGTGCGCGCCACCGCGCCGTGGTGCGGCATGCGCACCGAGCGCCAGGTGGAGCTGCTTTTTTTCTTGGAGGCAGAGGAGTTGCTGCGGGGTGTGGCCATGGAAGGAGCGCGCTGCGCGCGGCGGCAAACAGACGGCGCCATTTCACACCAGTTTCAGGCCACCCTTCGCGCAGTCGGCCCCCACTGCGTGAACTTCTGCGCGAACCGCTGCCGCAGGCGTTGGCGTCAGGCCACGCCGTCCACCACCACCGGCACGCGCTGCGCCAGTGCACACATCAGCTCGTAGCCCACGGTACCTGCGGCCTGCGCCACCTCGTCGATGGACAACACCACACCGTTGCTGGCCCGGCCCCACAGCGTGACTTCGCTGCCAAAGCCCACGTCCACACCCGCCTGCTGCAGGGGCGTGAGGTCCACGGTCACCATATCCATGCTCACCCGCCCCACCAAGCGCGTGCGCACACCGTTCACCAGCACCGGCGTGCCGGTGTCGCAGTGGCGCGGGTAGCCGTCTGCGTAGCCACAGGCGGCGATGCCGATGGTGAGCGGGCCGTCGGCCGTGAAGCGCGATCCGTAACCCACGGTGTCGCCCGCCTGCAGCTGCTGGGTGGCAATGAGGCGGGTGGACAGCGTCATGGTGGGTTGCAACCCCCAGTGGCTGGCTTTGTGCTCGGGGAAGTCGGGGGCGCTGCCGTACACCACGATGCCCGCGCGCACCCAGTCGGCACGCACGCCCGCATCCTGCGCGTGGCGCAGAGTGGCGGCGCTGTTGCTCAGGCTGCGCTCGCCGGGCAGGTCCTGCGCGGCGGCGTTGAAGGCCGCCATCTGGTGCGCAATGCCACGCGGGCCGTCGGCGTCGCTGAAGTGGGTCATGAACGAAATCTCGTCCACCTGCGGCAGCGCATTGAGCCGGGCCCACGCGGCGCGGTAGCGCTCGGGCGCGAAGCCCAGGCGGTTCATGCCCGAATTCATCTTGAGGAACACCCGGTGCGGCACCTGCGTCTTGTGGGCAGCCAGCATGTCGATCTGCTCGTCGCAGTGCACCGCGTGCCACAGGCCCAGGCGCGAGCACAGTTCCAGATCGCGCGACTCGAACACGCCTTCGAGCAGCAGGATGGGCCCGCGCCAGCCCAGGTGGCGCACGCGCTCGGCCTCGGCCAGGTCCAGCAGCGCAAAACCGTCAGCCCCGCGCAGGCCCTCGAACACACGCTCAATGCCGTGCCCATAGGCGTTGGCCTTGACCACCGCCCACACCTTGGCGTCGGGCACCGACTGACGCACGCGCTCCAGGTTGTTGTGCAAGGCGGCGGTGTGGATCGTGGCAGTGATGGGACGGGGCATGGCAAGAACCAGTTGGGACGGGAGAATCTACCGGGAATACCTGCAGGATTCTGGCACTGCAGCCGTTTATCCGCGTGATATAACCGCCTGTCCCCTGCTACGGTTACTCACAATTAACAGTGCATCAGCCCAACTGATGCACCCACCAGCCATTCGATGAAGCGCGGTTTCTACACCATCATGTCGGCGCAGTTTTTCAGCTCGCTGGCCGACAACGCACTTTTCGTGGCCGCCGTGGAACTCCTGCGCGCAGAGGGTGCCCCCGAATGGCAGCGCGCCGCCCTGGTGCCCATGTTTGCCCTGTTTTATGTGGTGCTGGCGCCCTTCGTGGGTGCTTTTGCCGATGCACTGCCCAAGGGCAAGGTGATGTTCATCAGCAATGCCATCAAGGTGGTGGGCTGCCTGATGATGCTGTTCGGCTCGCACCCCCTGATTGCCTATGCGGTGGTGGGCCTGGGGGCAGCGGCCTACTCACCCGCCAAATACGGCATCCTCACCGAACTGCTGCCCGCGTCGCAGTTGGTCAAGGCCAACGGCTGGATCGAGGGGCTCACGATTGCCTCCATCATCCTGGGCGTGCTGCTGGGTGGCCAGCTGGTGGGGCAGCACATGTCGGCCATGCTGCTGCACATCGACATCCCGATGATCAACACCGGCGTGGACACGCCCGCCGAGTCAGCCATTGCCGCGCTGATCGTGGTGTATGCCGTGGCCGCCTGGTTCAACACCCGCATCCCGCACACCGGCGTGGAAATGCGCCCGCTGCGTGCCGACCCTGCGCGCAGCATCGTCTCCAACACATTGAGCCTGCTGCCCGACTTCTGGGCCTGCAACAGCCGCCTGTGGCGCGACAAGCTGGGTCAGATCTCGCTGTCCACCACCACGCTGTTCTGGGGGGCGGGTGGCAATCTCAAATTCATCGTGCTGGCCTGGGCCGCCGTGGCGCTGGGCTACAACACCACGCAGGCCTCCGCCCTCACCGGTGTGGTGGCCATTGGCACGGCCGTGGGCGCCGTGGTGGCCTCGATGCGCATGCGCCTGGACATGGCCACCAAGGTGATCCCGCTGGGCATTGCCATGGGGCTGCTGCTGATCCTGATGGTGTTCATCAGCAACATCTGGGTGGCCATCCCCTTCCTCATCATCCTGGGGGGGCTGGGTGGCTACCTGGTCGTGCCCATGAACGCGCTGCTGCAGCACCGGGGCCACAACCTCATGGGCGCGGGCCGCTCGATCGCCGTGCAAAACTTCAACGAACAGGCCTGCATCCTGGCGCTGGGCGCGTTCTACAGCCTGTCGCTCAAGTTCGGACTGTCGGTGTTCGGCGCCATCACGGCCTTCGGGCTGGTGGTGGCTGGCGTGATGTGGCTGATCCAGCGCTGGCACCAGAACAACTGCGTGCAGCACCGCGACGAGGTGGAGCACCTGCTGCACATTGCGCGGCACGACACGCATCACTGAAAACACCCCCTGAGGCGCTGCGCGCCTTCCCCCTCTCTCGCTGCGCGGGAGGGGGACGCACCCGGTGGCCTGGCAATGCCAGCTCCACGGGTGCGCTGGCGGGGGCGGTGTGCCAGTTTCTGGCGCTGCGCCATTTACTATCATTTCCATAGCTATCAGCACTTGCCTATCGCGCGGTAACGGCCATTTTTCCTTCCATGCAATCGCCCCTGCCCTTCGCCGCCCTGCTGTTCAACGCCTTTGTCTGGGGGCTGGCGTGGTGGCCGTTCCAGCACATGCACCAGGCGGGGCTGCACCCCCTGTGGGCCACGGCGTTCATGTATGCGGTGGTGCTGCTGGCGCTGCTGGCCTGGCGCCCCACACTCTGGGCCCAGGTGCGCCAGCACCCCGAACTGTGGCTGCTGGCGCTGGCCTCGGGCCTGAACAATGCGGCCTTCAATTGGGCAGTGACCATTGGCGATGTGGTGCGCGTGATCCTGCTGTTCTATCTGATGCCCGCCTGGGCCGTGCTGCTGGCCTGGAAGGTGCTGGGCGAGCGCCCCACCCCGGCGGCGCTGCTGCGCCTGGGGCTGGCCTTCAGCGGCGTGGTGCTGGTGTTGCTGCCCGAAGGCGCACCCGCATCGCGCCTGCTGCAGAACCTGTCGCTGGCCGATGGTCTGGCGCTGCTGGGCGGCTTCATGTTTGCACTCACCAACGTCACACTGCGCCGCCTGCACGCCGTGCCCGGGCCCGCGCGCATGTTCTCGATGTTTGGCGGCTGCATGCTGATGGCGCTGGCCGTGGCGGGCATCGGGCTGCAGTTGGGGGCGGTGGAGCCCATCCCCGCCGCCAACGCCACCTGGATCATCACCGGGCTGCTGCTGGCCGGTGTGCTCATGCTGGGCAACTGGGCGCTGCAGTTCGGCGCCGCCCGCCTGGCGGCGGGCACCACGGCGCTGGTGATGCTGTCGGAGGTGATGTTTGCCAGCGTGTCCTCGGCCCTGTTGGGCGCTTCCACCCTGAGCACGCGCACCGTGCTGGGCGGCACGCTGATCCTGCTGGCCTCGCTGCTGGCGGCGCTGCAGTTCCGCCGCCCGGGTGCCACGGGACATTGAGCGATACGCACGCACGCTTCGACAGCGCAGGCTACGATGGCCCGTCATCCCCACCCGGAGAACCCGCATGCCCACCAGCATCTACGACTTTGAAGCCCTGCAGATGAACGGCCAGTCCGTGCCCCTGTCGCAATACCGGGGCAAGGTATTGCTCATCGTGAACACCGCCAGCGCCTGCGGCTTCACGCCCCAATTCGGCGGGCTGGAAGATCTGCACAAGCAATACGCCGACCAGGGCCTTGTCGTGCTGGGCTTCCCATGCAACCAGTTCGGCGCCCAGGACCCCGGCAGCAACGACGAGATCGCCAGCTTCTGCCAGCTCAACTACGGCGTGAGCTTTCCGATGATGGCCAAGATCGACGTGAACGGCGCCAATGCATCCCCCCTGTACAAATGGCTCACCGCCGAGGCCCCGGGCCTCCTGGGCAGCAAGGCCATCAAGTGGAACTTCACCAAGTTCCTGGTCGGCAAGGACGGCCGCGTGATCCGCCGCTACGCGCCGCAGGATGCGCCGAAGAAGCTGGCGGGGGAAATTGAGGCGGCGCTAGCGCAGGGCTGAGGGCGGCACCCAGCGGCACAACACCCGCTCACGACCTGTGTCGGAATGGTGGTCCACCACCTCCTCCACCAGGCCGCAGCGCGCATAGAACCGCCGCGCCCGCAGATTGGCGGTGGCGACATGCAAGGTCCACCCCTGGGGGCACAACCGCTCGCAGATCTGCTGCACCAATGCCGCCCCCAGGCCTTGGCCCTGCGCCCCGGGGGCCACAAAGAGCTGGTGCAGATGGCCCTGGGCCCGGTCCAGCACCATGAAGGCCCGCACGATGTGGCTCTGATCCACCAACACGGTGGTGGAGCGAGGCGGGCCAAATTCGGCATCCACCCGCGCCGCCCAATGGGACAGTGGGGCCAGCGCGCTCACCGCCGGGTTGGCGCTGGCCCAGGCATCGCGCCACAGGGGCGCGAGCTGGGGGAAGTCTTGCGGGGCTGCGGGACGAAGCGTGAGTGCGGGCGGCAGGCGGCTCATGCCCGCATTGTGCGGGCCAGCCCGAACAGCGGCCGCAGCCACCCCACGCGCTGCACCACCGCCGTGACGCCCCAGCACAGCGCCACCGTGCCCACCACCAGCAGCACGGGCTCCGCCACAGGGCCCAGGCGCCAGGGTAAAAAAACCACCACCAGCACGATGATCACCGTCTGGTGCAGCACGTACCAAGGGTAGACCGATGCGTTCGCCCAGCGCAGCCACGACCAGGGGCGGTTGAGCCGGTGGTGGGCCCAGCCCAGGATGGTCAGCAGCGCAGCCCAGAGGTAGGCATCCGCCAGCACACGCAGCGGCAGGCGCGCAGCCCGCACACCATTTTGCTGCGCCAGGCCCAGCAGCCCCAGGTACAGCACCAACAAGCCCAGCGCCAGGCCCAGGGTGCGCCAGCGCTGGCGCACCAGCTCGGCCCACAGGCCCGCATCCAGCCCGATCCAGTAACCATAGACGAACACGGTGAAGTACACGGCGTGCAACCAGGCATCCTGGACCAGGTCATGGGTGGGCGAAAAGTGGGGCCACAGCAGCACCGAGTACAGCGCCAGCGGCAGCACGGGCACCACGACCAGCCGCGCGCCCCGCAGCCGGGTGAAGGCCTGGCGCAGACGCTGGCCGACGCCGGACTCGGCCAGGGGCAGCAGCAGTGCCAGCACCACGGTGTAAACCCAGAGGTAGGCCAGGTACCAGAGATGGTTCCAGGTGATGCCCACCTCCCAGCCATCGAACGCCCCGGCGGGCCAGCGGCTGCCGGGGTGGTAACGCAGCAAAAACGCGTCAAACCCCGGCGCGATCAGGCCGTTGGCCACGCCCTGCGCATAGGCCTGGTAGGGCACGACCACGGCCATGCCAAAGGCCAGGGGCAGCAGCAGACGCAGGCTGCGCTGACGGATGAGGCCCGCCGGGGTCTGCCCCCGGGCCACCAGCCCGAAGGCCAGGCCGGAGATGAGGAACACCAGGTCCATGCGCCACAGGTTGAGCGCGCGCATGGGCGCCTGCAGCCACTCGGCCGCATGGGGGCTTTTGAGGTGCCAGTGCCAGTCGGCCACATAAAACATGGCGACGTGGTACAGGATGACCAGGGCAAAGGCGAGGGCGCGCAGGGCGTCGATGTCGTGGCGGCGGGGGGACATGGGATGAGGGGCTCCGGGACAAAAGATGCGCCATGGTGGGCCGGGCACCGCGCAGGCGGCCCGGCGATGGGATGGCCCCACCCCTGCCTGGGACCAGCGGTGGCCCCACGGGACGAGCGGCGGCGGCCACTAGGGTCCGCCCCACCCCGGCTGCCTACACTAGGGCATGACCTCTGCCGCCCCCACCTGGCCCGACCGCTACCTGCGCAACCCGGCGCTGCGCCGCCGCGCCGAGGTGGGCTTCTGGGCCACGGTGCTGCTGGTGCAGGCGGTGTTCAACGCGGTGGTGACCTCGCTCGACCTGGCCGGCGCCGGGCGGCAGGTGCTGGCCTGGGAGCCCTGGGTGTGGGAGGTCTCCAGCGTGGTCGTGGTGGCGGCACTGATCCCGGCCGTGGTGGCGTTCGAGCGGCGCTTTGGGCTGCACTGGGACACCCTGGCGCGCCACCTGCCCTGGCATGTGCTGGGCAGCGTGGTCTATTGCAGCCTGCACCTGGCCGGAATGATGGCGCTGCGCCATGCCGCCTATACGGTGCTGGACACGCCTTACCGCCCCGGCCACTGGTGGGCCGCGTGGGGCTATGAATACCTCAAGGACGTGCGCACCTATGTGCTCATCGTGAGCACACTGGTGGGCTACCGGTTTCTGCTGCTGCGCCTGCAGGGCGAGGCGCGCGTGCTGGATGCGCCCGACCCGGCCCTGGCCACGGCCACGGCGGCCCCAACCCCAGGCGCTGCGGAGTCCGAGCCCACCCCACAGCCCCAGGCCCCGGCAATACCGGGGCCGGGCGCCGCCCCCACGCCCCCACGCACTCCGGCACGGCCCGAGCGTTTTCTGGTGCGCAAGCTGCGGCGCGAATTCCTGATCGCCGCCACCGACATCGCCTGGCTGCAGGCCGAAGCCAACTATGTGGGCCTGCATGTGCAGGGGCACGACTACCTGTTGCGCTCCACGCTCACCGATTTTCTGGCCCAGCTGGACCCGGCGCGCTTCGTGCGCGTGCACCGCAGCTATGCCGTCAACCTGGACGCCATCGCCATGATCGAGCCGCTGGACAGCGGCGATGCGCGCCTGGTGATGAAGGATGGGAGCACCGTGCCGTGCAGCAGGCGCTACCGGGATGGGCTGACACCCAGCACGGGCCGAGGCCCTTGAACCTGGCGTGGCCGAGGCCAGTGCCCCCAGTCATCGCGCTGCGCGCCACCCGCAGCGGATGAAACTGGCGCGGCCCAACGCCAGTGCTCCCGCGCAAGGGCCGCCCCGCCGCGCGGGGAGCGTCCCCCTCCCGACTCGCGCAGCGAGGAGAGAGAGGGGGAAGGCGCGAAGCGACTCAGGGGGTGCTGCATTTCAGGCAGTGAGACCCGGTGTCCGCGCTGGTGCCCACTCGGGCGGGCAGGCGGCCATCTCGGCCTCCACCTTGCGCAGCATGTCGGCGAGCGTCTTGCCGGGCTCCTGGCGGAACTGCTCTTCGAGCACCACCAGGTCCACGATGCGGTCGATGCGAAAGCCCCGGAAGTCATTGCGCAGCTCGCACCAGGCCGACAGCGTCCAGACCTTGCCCCAGTAGAAGCAGCCCAGCGGCCGCAGGCGGCGCAGGCTGGGGCGGCCATGCACATCGGCGTAGTCGATCTGCACCACATGGCGGCTGTGCACCGCCTCGCGCAACGCCTGCAGCGTGGCCTGGGCGCGCGGGTCCAGCCCCACGGACGGCGCATAAAGCGCCTGAGCCTCGGCCGCCACACGCGCGGCCGGGGGCAGCACCGACAGAATCTTGCCCAGGGCGCCCTCCACCTCGCGCGCCAGCCCGGCGTCGAGCCAGGCCTGGGCCAGCCGCGCGGCAGCCACCAGCGCATTGGCCTCGCCCTGACTGAACATCAGCGGCGGCAGCTCGAAACCCGCACCCAGGCGGTAGCCCACACCGGCCTCGCCCTCAATGGGCACGCCCTGGTGCTGGAGGTCCGCCACGTCGCGGTAGATGGTGCGGGCCGAGACTTCGAGCCGATCGGCCAGAAAGGCGGCCGTGGACAGGCGCCGCCCACGGATGAGCTGAACAATCTGGAACAGGCGGTCGGCACGGCGCATAGGCGGAGAATACCAGTGTTTTAAGGCTCTACCGCCTGTCCATCAAGCACTTATAGCTATATTATTTATAGCACAACACCCACATGGATGGCCACCTTGTCGGGCCCTTCGTAGGCCTCGAAATCCGTGCCAAAACGGCGCCGCACCTGGGGATTTTCGGCAAAGTAATGCCAGATGCGGACCCAGGTGTCGATCACCATCTGCGGCATGTCGCCCTCGCCGCTGAACACGAGGTAGTCACCCGCCTCGATGTCAACGCGGTGCGCGCCGGGCACGGTCTTCTGCACCAGCTCTGGCTCGGCAACGGCCACACCGGCGGTCACGTCGAAGGCGCCATGCTCATTGGACTCATAGCCGCTGTACACGCCGAAGATGCGGCCATCGTCGCCCCGGCTGGGCAGCTTGCGCTCCCAGCTCTGGCTGAAAAAACGGTTCCACAGGCCGCCCAGGCGTGCAACGGCGGGGTTCATCTCTTCGCTGTTGCGCGTGCGCACAGCAATGCCGGCCACGCTGAACGCGGGGATCCGCAGGGGGGTAGGGGTGGTGGTCTGGGTCATGGCAGGTCCTCTCTCTCGTCTTCAGTGAATGAAATCGGTGCACGGGCCACAGGGCGCCGTGCGAGAGAGGCATGGTGCTTGCACGCTGCTGACAGCCTGATGTCAGTAGCCTGCGCCCACCCCGGTGGCCCGGCATGGGCGCAATGGCCGAGGCGGGGAGGCACCAGGCGCCCGCCTCCACCACCGGTCAGTCGGGCTGCGCGACGATGGCCGCCGTGGCGCGGCGGACCACCGGCAGCACCAGCAGCAGCGTGGGGAAGGCGACGACCCAGGACAGCGCCCAGGCACTGAGCCACAGGCGCGGAAGCTCCAGCGTGAGGCCCGCGACGCGCACCGTGCTGATCAGGGACACGATGAAGGTCATGAGCAGCGACAACAGCAGCGGCATGACCCAGGCCGCCGAGCGCGCGGGCAGCTTGGGCAGACCGAGGAAGGTCTGGCGGGAAGACGGGGGAAGCGAGGAAGGTTGGTTCATTGAAGTTCCAGAAAGCAAACCGGTCAAGCAAGGTGCCGCCCCCGCCCTGCGGCATCGGCAGGCTGGGGGCCACCACCCCGGCAAGGCCGGTGTTGGTGAGCACGTTGATTGACGTAAACGCTTACGGCAACCCATGAACCGGGTCGCATCCAAATTCTAGGCGGTCTCAGTGCCTGCCCGCAGGTGATGGCTGATGTGCCCGGCCACCGCCTCGGCATGGGTCTGGGCGAGGTCGTGGGCACCGCCTGGCAACACCTGCAGCCGCGCACAGGGCAGCAGGCCCTGCAAGCGTTCGCCCACCGCCACGGGGCTGATGGCATCGGCATCGCCCCACAGCAGCAAACTGGGTGCGCGCACCGACGCCAGCTGCGGTGCCAGGTTCCAGCGCTCACGGGCCATCCATGCTGGGAAGGCGGGGTTTGAGCGCATGAAATCAGGGCGCCAGTCGTGCGGGCGCAGGTCATCGATGGGCACACCGCCAGATGTGGCCACGAGCACCTGGTGCGTGAGGTATTCAGGGCGCTGCAAGGCCGCCAGCACCGCAACCACGCCCCCCATGGACTGCGCGATCAGTGCACAGGGCCGGTCCATGTGCGGCGTGACCGCATCGACCAGGTCCTGCATGCAGTCCGCCGCGCGTGGTGGCATGTCTGCAGCCGATGCCAGACCAAACCAGGGCCAGCCCAGCAATGTCCGTTCAGCAGGGAGCGAGATCGCGTCCGAGGCGGCCCGCCAGAAAGCAGGGTTGCCGCCCACGCCGGGCAGAAAGATCAGGCGCGCGGGGGCTGCAGACACGAACGCCCTGCCTGGTCTCAGTCGCCCTGGGCTGGCGCCGCCGCCACCTGCTGCGCACGCACTGCGGCCAGGCGGCGCGCACGTTCGATCTGCTGGCCCACCGTGCGGGGCACCAGGCCGTACATGTCGGCAAAGGCGTCCAGCGTCTGGCCACTGGCTTCGAACGCACGCAGCAGGGCTTCGTCCTTGGCGTTGCGGGCGGCCCAGTCGGCAAAGGCTTCTTCGAGCAGGGCGTTGGCCGATTCGTCGCGGCTTGCTACCCGGGCGGTGTAGTCCTCGCGCGTGAGGCCCGAGGCTTCGAACGCAGCAATCATGCGGTTGCGCAGCTTGGGCAGCAGGTCTTCGGTGGCGCGGGCCTTCTTGCGGCGGTAGACCTCCAGCAGCGCGTGGTGCACATGCTCGGGCGCCATGGCCTCCACCGGCTGGCCTTGCAGATCGTGGCGCTTGTCGCCCGCCGCCACGCTTTGCAGGTAGCGCGTGGAGCGGGTGTGCAGGCCCAGCGCCACCTTGAGCGCCTCGCGCTCGAACAGTTCGGGATGGGCGGCCAGGATGTCCTGGAAGATGCCGCGCTTGAGCGGACGGAACACCGCGCCAAACAGGTGCGGGTACAGCGCCGCGAGTTGCTCCAGCGCCGGATGCACGCGCTGGGGCGCACGCGGGGCTGCGCCAGGTGCGGCGGCCTCGGCCGCCCCTTCGGGCGCCGGGCGCCCCTCGGGCTTGCGGCGGTTGCGGCCACCCCGGCGGGACCCGCCCTTGCGCTGCGGCTGGGCCGCACCGGCTTCATCGGCAGGCGCAGCGGTGGCCACAGCGGCGGCAGATTCGGCCACCACAGGCGCGGCCACGGGGGCGGCAGGGGCTGCGTGGGGTTGTTCTTGTGCGGACGCGGAGTCGGTCATGGCAATGCGGTTCGGGGGCGAATGGGATGCGACAAAACCCTCGATCATGCCAGTGTTGCACCCGCAGGCCATCGGAGGCCCGGGACGGGGGCTGTGTGAAAGGGCGGACGGCGCCCCGGCCAGCCCCTGTCAGGAGGTGCTCAGCGCCTCGTCCAGCACCTCCACCCAGTGCCTCACCGCCGTGCCCGTGCCGCTTTGCAGGTGGGTGATGCAGCCGATGTTGGCCGACAGGATCACATCGGGTGGCTGCTCGCCAAAGGCCTCGGCCAGCACGCCGAGCTTGCGGTCGCGCAGCTGGTAGGACAGCTCAGGGTTGAGCACTGAGTACGTGCCGGCCGAGCCGCAGCACAGGTGGGCGTCGTTGCGCGCAGTGCGCAGCTGGAAGCCCAGCTGGTTCAGGTGCGCCTCCACCCCGCCGCGCAGCTTCTGGCCGTGCTGCAGCGTGCAAGGGGGGTGGTAGGCGTACAGGGTGTCCGGCTGGTTCACACGGCCCTGCAGCTTGGCGGCCAGCTCGGGCAGCATGGCGGGCAGCAGCTCCGACAGGTCGCGCGTGAGGGCGCTGATGCGCTCGGCCTTGGCGGCGTACTGCGCATCGTCCTTCAGGATGTGGCCGTATTCCTTGACGGTGACGCCGCAGCCCGAAGCGTTCATGACGATGGCCTCGACCCCGCCTGCTTCGACCAGCGGCCACCAGGCGTCGATGTTGGCGCGCATCTCGGCCATGCCACCTGCCTGGTCGTTGAGGTGGAACTTGACGGCGCCGCAGCAGCCTGCCTTGGGCGCGATCACGGTCTGGATGCCCACCGCGTCGAGAACGCGCGCCGTGGCGGTGTTGATGTTGGGCATCATGGCCGGCTGCACGCAGCCCGCCAGCATGAGCACCTTGCGCGCATGTTCGCGGGTGGGCCAGGCGCCAGCGTCCTGCGGTGCGGGCACCTTGGCCTTCAGGGCCTCGGGCAGCAGGCCGCGCACCAGTTGCCCGGCCTTCATGGCGGGGGCAAACAGGGGCGATGGCAGGCTTTCCTTCAGCGCCCAGCGCAGGGCTTTTTCGCCCACGGGGCGGGGCACTTTTTCATCGACGATCTTGCGACCGATGTCCACCAGGTGGCCGTACTGCACGCCGCTCGGGCAGGTGCTTTCGCAGTTGCGGCAGGTCAGGCACCGGTCCAGGTGCATCTGGGTCTTGCGCGTGGGCGTCTCGCCTTCGAGCACCTGCTTGATGAGGTAGATGCGGCCGCGCGGGCCGTCCAGCTCGTCACCCAGCAGCTGGTAGGTGGGGCAGGTGGCGGTGCAGAAGCCACAGTGCACACATTTGCGCAGGATGGCTTCGGCCGCGAGGCCGTCGGCACGGGCGCGGTATTCAGGAGAGAGCTGGGTTTGCATGGTGCATGCCTGGGCGGAGGAAGCAGAAAAAATGTCAGAACGGATTCAGCGCGCGGTCGGAGGGTCCAGGGGCGGATCCAGCGGCGCCTGCAGCGCCAGTGCCTTGCGCCAGGGCTGGCGCAGCCGGGCGCGGTCGGCCCACAGCGGGGGCAGCGACAGGGCCAGCAGCACCAGCGCCAGCGGCACCACAAACACAAAGCCCACATGCTTGAAGCCCGCCGCACCCGCAATGCCACCCACCAGGAACATCCCCAGCAGCCCGGCAAACAGCCGCAGCCGGGCCTGGTTGGCGCGCACCTGCGACTCGGGCGCGGTGCCGGTGCGGTTCCAGTAGAGCATCTTGCCCATCTCGATGCCCAGGTCGGTCACCACGCCGGTCATGTGCGTGGTGCGGATCTGGGACGAGGACATCTTGGTCACCGTGGCGTTCTGCAGGCCCATGATGAAGGACAGCAGCAACACCGTGAGTGGCACCGCAAACGGCGTGGGCCAGTTGAGCGTGATGGCCCCCACCAGGCCAAACAACAGCATGAGCACGGCCACCAGCAGCAGCGGCAGCGCAAAGGTGCTGCGCAGCCTGCGCTGGCGCGCCCAGTTGACCATGATGGCCGTGGTGCCCGCGCCGGACAGGAAGGCCCACAGCGCTCCAATGGCCCCCAGCACCAGCTTCATCTGGCCCAGCACCAGGTTGTCGGCCAGCGAGGACAGAAAGCCGGTCATGTGCGAGGTGTAGAGATGCACGACCAGGAAGCCCCCGGCATTCACGGCGCCCGCATTGAACGCCAGCAGCAGGCCCAGCACCCGGTTGCTGGCCACCGTGCGGCGGTGTCCGGTGAGGTGGCGAAGGCGTCGCATGCGGGGGCGAGACGAGAGTCGGGCGGCTGCGCTTACCAGGCCCGTGCCACGCGGCCGGGGTTGAAGATGCCTGCCGGGTCAAAGCTGTGCTTGAGCCGGGCGTGGATCTGTTCCAGTGCTGCGGATTTGAGATCAAAAAGACCTTTTGCGCCTGTCCCACCTGTGCTTGCAGCTACAAAAACAGAAGCATTTCCACCCACAGCCCGTGCGGCTTCGCGCAGGGCCTCGCCCGCCGATTCAGGGGCCTGCACCCAGCGCAGTGCGCCGTGCCACTCCACCAGCGGCTCGGCACCGCCCGGCAGGGCCAGCACCGGGGCGGTGGCGGGCACGGACAGGCGCCACAGCGCATGGTCGGGGCGCTGGGCGCGGGCGGTGAACCACGGCAGGGTCTGCTCGCGGCAGGCGGCCCAGTCGGCGGCCACAGCGGCGTTGTCGTCCATGCGCGTGCCACCCATGGTCTTGCACGCGGCCTCCACCGCCGCCACGGCGCCACGCAGGCGCACATAGAGCGTGCCCACACCACCGTCTTGCACCCAGCAACTGGCGTTCAGGGGCAGCGGCTGGCCGCCCCAGGCGTGCAGCTGGCGCAGGGCGCTGGCCTGGGCAATGTCGTCAAAGCGCAGCGTGGCTTCGCCGGGCGCCACGGGCAGCACCTTGAGGCTCACCTCGGTCAGCAGGCCCAGCGTGCCCCAGGCGCCCGCCATCAGGCGCGACACGTCGTACCCCGCCACGTTTTTCATGACCTGGCCGCCAAACGTCAGCAGTTCGCCCTTGCCGTTGAGCACCGTCACGCCCAGCAGGTAGTCGCGCACCGCGCCCACGCTGGCGCGGGCGGGCCCCGACAGGCCCGCTGCCACCATGCCGCCCACGGTGGCGGCGTCCGAAGGCGTCTTGGCGAAATGGGGCGGCTCAAACGGCAGGCACTGGCCACGCTCGGCCAGCACGGCCTCCAGCTCGGCCAGCGGGGTGCCTGCCCGCACGGTGACAACCAGCTCGCTGGGCTCATAGCTCACGATGCCGCGCAGCCCCCGGGTGTCGAGCACCTCGCCATGCAGGGCCAGGCCGTGGAAGTCCTTGGTGCCCCCGCCACGGATACGCAACGGGGTCTGGTCGGCCGCAGCGGCACGCACACGCTCGGTCATCGGGGCAAGGGAAAAGTCCATCCGTGCATCGTAGCGGCAGCGGTGTGCAGCACGGCAGGCGGGGCGCGTGAATTTTTTGAACAGCGCTTGTGAAGGACGGCAGTCTGGTGGACGGGGCCCGCAAGGGGCGCGCTGCCCCTGCTCCACAACACGCCAGGCGAGCCCCCTGCTGGCGCAAAAATGGCCCGCCGGTGGTCGGCGGGCCAAAGAACCAAGAGGAGTAACTCGCTTGTTTTTCTTGCTACCACGCCACGGTGCCACCAGACACCGCAGCGCGTGGGGCGCAGGGCCGAAGATCAGCGGTTGTACGCCGTTTCGCCGTGCGAAGTGATGTCCAGACCTTCGCGTTCGTCTTCTTCCGTGACACGCAGGCCCAGGGTCAAGTCAACGATCTTGTAGGCCACGAAGGACACCACACCCGACCACACGATGGTGAGCAGCACGGCCTTGGCCTGTGTCCACACCTGAGCAGCGATGGAGTAGTCGGCCGCCGTGACCATGGAAGCGGTCACCCAGTCAGCCACGTAGCCGGGGCCGCCAAGGGAAGGCGAGTTGAACACGCCGGTCAGCAGGGCACCCACGATGCCGCCGATGCCGTGCACGCCGAACACGTCGAGCGAGTCGTCTGCACCCAGCAGCTTCTTGAGGCCATTGACACCCCACAGGCAGGCAAAACCACCCACCAGGCCGATCACCAGTGCACCGCCGATGCCGACGTTGCCAGCAGCCGGCGTGACGGCCACCAGGCCCGCCACGGCACCCGAAGCGGCACCCAGCATCGACGCCTTGCCACGCATCAGCGCTTCACCGATGCACCATGCCAGCACGGCACCGGCCGTAGCCACCAGGGTGTTGATGAAGGCCAGGGCGGCGAAGCCATTGGCTTCCAGGGCAGAACCGGCGTTGAAACCGAACCAGCCCACCCACAGCAGCGAGGCGCCCACCATGGTCAGCGTCAGGCTGTGAGGCGCCATGGCTTCCTTGCCGTAGCCGATGCGCTTGCCCACCATGAACGCGCCCACCAGGCCCGCCACAGCGGCGTTGATGTGCACCACGGTACCGCCAGCGAAGTCCAGAGCACCCCACTGCCAGATCTGGCCGGCCTTGCCGGTCATGGCGTCGGCCACTTCCTTGGAGGCATAGGCGTCAGGGCCCATCCAGAACCACACCATGTGGGCGATCGGCAGGTAGCTGAAGGTGAACCACAGCACCATGAACAGCATGACAGCGCTGAACTTGATGCGCTCGGCGAACGCACCGACGATCAGGGCACAGGTGATGCCGGCGAACGTGGCCTGGAAGGCGGCGAACACCACTTCCGGAATCACGACACCCTTGCTGAACGTGGCCGCGTTGGCGAACGTGCCTGCCGCGTTGTCCCAGATGCCCTTCATGAACAGGCGGTCGAAACCACCGATGAAGGCACCGCCTTCGGTGAAGGCCAGGCTGTAGCCGTAGATGAACCACAGCACCACGATCAGCGAGAACGTGACCATGACCTGCATGAGCACGGACAGCATGTTCTTGCTGCGCACCAGGCCGCCGTAGAACAGCGCCAGGCCGGGCAGGACCATCAGGATCACCAGCAGGGTGGACGTCATCATCCAGGCCGTGTCACCCTTGTTGGGGACCGGCGCTGGCGCTTCTGCTGCAGCAGCAGGAGCAGCGGCGGGTGCTGCGGCCGGTGCGGCAGCAGCTGCGGGTGTAGCGGCGTCAGCAGCCGGGGCAGCGGCGGTGGCGGCTGCCGGTTCGGCGGCTGGGGCCTGGGCCAGGGACAGATTGCCCATGGTCAGCAGACCCAGCCCCAGAATGAAGGAAGCAAGCAGTTTTTTCATGGCATTTCTTCTCTTGTGTCTGTTGCGACCGGGCCCTTACAGGGCTTCCTTGCCGGTTTCGCCCGTGCGGATGCGCACCACCTGCTCCAGGTGGGTCACAAAGATCTTGCCGTCACCGATCTTGCCGGTGCGCGCAGCGGTCTCGATGGACTCGATCACGCGGTCCACCAGGTCGTCCGCGATGGCGGCTTCGATCTTGACCTTGGGCAGGAAGTCCACCACGTACTCTGCACCACGGTACAGCTCGGTGTGGCCCTTCTGGCGGCCAAAACCCTTGACCTCAGTGACCGTGATGCCTTGCACGCCGATGTCCGAAAGCGCTTCGCGCACTTCGTCCAGCTTGAAGGGCTTGATGATGGCTGTCACCATTTTCATTTTGGATTCCTCCGGAATGGGCGCCCGGGGCGCCCATTGAGATTTACAGGGTTTTGGTCAGCGTGACGATCACGCGCGACTTGTTCACGTGGCCGAAGAAGGCCTTCTTGTTGGCGCCGACCACGGCCGCACCCAGCGACAGGCCACCGCCGAAGTCATACGCGCCACCCAGGCTGTAGTCCATGTAGTTGGGCACACCGGTGTCCTTGATGTCGCTGGCAAAGCGCGTGAAGCCCACCGAGGCCTTCACCGTGACGCTGGGAGCCACTTCCTGGGCAAACGCGAAGTTCAGGTAGCCCGTGTTGCGGCCCTTCAGGCCCGAGCCGGACTTGGCACCGGCAAAGCCGAAGTAGTCCTTG